>Ga0075936_13_pt1 | contig 137044 bp, 133 predicted proteins | sample RifGroA2_FD_67945 | JGI IMG/M metagenome (GOLD analysis project Ga0075936, IMG submission 67945) | Parcubacteria bacterium GW2011_GWA2_42_11 | reverse complement strand
TTGATTTTTTTAAAGACCGAATTTTCGTTTTTACGCCTAGAGGCGACGTCATTAATCTGCCGGACGGCGCCACGCCGATTGATTTCGCTTATAACATCCATTCAGAAATCGGCCACCACTGCCAAGGCGCTTTAGTTGATGACAAATTAGTTTCACTAGATACGCCGCTGACCAACGGCCAAGTGGTAGAAATTATTACCAACAAGCTCCAGAAACCATCCCGTGATTGGCTGAAATTCGCTAAAACCAATCTGGCTAAAAGCCGCGTCAAACAATGGCTGGCTAGGTATGCGGCCGAACCGATTACGGAAACAGAAATAAAAAAAGAGGTTCCCAAACCAGCCGAGGCGCCGAAAATTTTAGCCAAATCACCAAGCCAAAAATTTATCATTGAAGTGGAAGGCGATTATAAAATTCCGACTGCTCTCGCCAAATGCTGCCAGCCCCAGCCCGGCGATCCGGTTAAAGGTTATATTACCCTTAATCAAAAAATCACCGTTCATCGCGCCGATTGTTCTAATTTGTCGCGCCTTAAAGATCAAAAACGCTTTGTCCATGTCGCCTGGAAAGAACCCTGCTAGAAATTATTGCTTATTTTTATTTTTATAAATAAATTAAAACGCCGTATAAAATATACGGCGCCAAAAGAATCTCTGATAACTTCTAACGGAGTCAATAGTCCATAAAAACTTTCTTTAAAATATCGTCCAGGTCATCCTTGTTTTCAAACTCAATCAAAATTTTGCCGCCGACACCGGCTTTTTTTATTTGCACTTTTTTACCCAGATACATTTCCAGTTTTTTAGAGATTTTTTTTATCTCCGGGTCAAAAGCCACCCGCCGCCGGTGCGCCGGCACATAAACTTCGCGCACCCGCTCCTCAACTTGCCGCACCGTCAAATTATTCTGCAGTGCTTCATTATAAAGCGCTAACGCCGCAGCCGGATTTTTAACACCGGCGATGCCGCGGGCGTGGCCCTCGGAAATCCGGCCGGCCGCCAAACCCTGCTGGATTGGTTCCGGCAAATTAAGCAAGCGCAATGTGTTCGAAACGACTTCGCGGCTCTTGCCGATTTTTTGGGAAATTTCTTCGTGGGTCAAATCAAAATCTTCGGCTAATTTTTTAAAAGCCTTGGCCCGCTCCAGCGCGTTCAAATCTGCCCGCTGAATATTTTCAATCAACGCAAATTCTAATTTTTGCTGTTCGGTGGAATCACGGACAATTGCTGGAATTGTCGGCAAACCGGCTAATTTCGCCGCCTCCAGCCGGCGATGGCCGGCGATTAATTGATACTCAACGTCTTGCCCGCGTGGCGTGTCTTTTACATCTTTAGTGACGATAATCGGTTGTAAAATTCCATGCTGACGGACGGAATTAGCTAAGTCCCTAAGCGCCAGCGTTTCCATTTCCACCCGCGGCTGGTGCGGGTTAGGTTTTATTTTACCAACTTCGATATAAAAAATACTCTCTTTGCGGTCACGCAAAGGTTGGGATAATTTAGGATATTCCACTTCCGTGGCTTTTTGTTTTGGAGGAATCAGCGAAGCCAGTCCTCGGCCAAGTTTATTCACCCCGTTAGAAATTCCATTATTATTACCTCTCATCATAATTTTTGTACGCCCGTTTAAAAACTAATATTTCTAACGGGGTTCATAAAAATTTAAAGTTTATTATTATATATTGTCTATTTTTATTATCTCTTCTGCCAGTTGCCGATAAGACCGGCCGCCAGCTGAAGCTGGGTTATGCTGGAGAACAGTTTTGCCGAAACTCGGCGCTTCGGCTAGAGAAACACAACGGGGAATAACCGAATCAAAAACCCGCCCCGGAAAATGCAACCGAATTTCTTTTGCTACCTGGCGCGATAATTTATTGCGCTTATCAAACATGGTCAAAAGCGCGCCTTTAATCTGCAAATCACGGCCCAAATTATCCTGAATCAAACCGACGGTCCTAATTAACTGGCCCAAACCTTCCAAAGCATAATATTCGCATTGCACCGGCACTAAGACTTCATCCGCCGCAGTTAAGCCATTGATAGTCAGCAAACCCAGGCTGGGCGGACAATCAACCAAAATATAATCATAATTAGTGCGGACGCGGTGTAGAATTTTATATAACTGGAACTCCCGCTCCGGCACGCTGACTAATTCAATCGCCGCGCCGGCTAAATCGCTGGATGAGGGCATAATATCATAACCGAATAAATTAGTCCGCCGGATTATCTCCTCGGGAAAATGTTCGCCGGTAAAAGTATGATAGAGATTTTTTTCCAAATTTTCCGGCTCAAAACCCAGACCGCTGGTCGCGTTGGCCTGCGGATCCAAATCAACCAACAGCACATACTTGCCCAAAGCAGCCAAATAAGCCGCCAGATTAGTCGCGGTTGTCGTTTTGCCGGTGCCGCCTTTTTGGTTGACAACGCTGATTATCTTCGCCATATTTTTATTCTACACTAAAACCCCAAAATTGACAAAAGGGGATTTAAAAAGTTAAAATTATTTTAAATTTAGCGAAATGCCGCGGTGGCGGAACTGGCAGACGCGCTGGACTCAAAATCCAGTAATGGCAACATTGTGAGGGTTCAACTCCCTCCCGCGGCACCAAAAAACCAAACACTACTATTGTGTTCGGTTTTTTTATATTGATTCCGTAACATTTTTTCACGATCGTGAAAAAATGTTACCAAGTCATAATACCCGCTCCTCCGTTTTTTTCGCGCTAAAAAACTTATTAAAAACCGTAAAACAAATCCAACCGCTAAAAATTCCCAAAATCGCACCAACTAAAATATCCGCTGGATAATGGATGCCGACAAAAACCCGCGCCAAACTGATTAAAGCGGCGCCAACACCAAGCCAAATCCCCCATTTTTTATGATACAGATAAACCGCCGCGGCTAAGGCAAAAAAGAAAGCTGCATGGCCCGAAGGAAAAGAGCCGGTGTTTTCATGAGTGATTAAAGAGATTATTTGGTGGCTAATAAACGGCCTCGGCCGGAACCACAGCCAGCGGATAATTTCCACTAAGACCAAGCGCGCCAATACTATTGATGCCAAAATAACACTCAACGCCAGTAATTTTTTCCGCCAGGCCCAGTCCTTTTGCCATAAAAAAAATATCAAAACTGCCGCCCCCAAAATATATTGGAGATAACTGGCAAAAAATATACCGACCGCGTCCAAACAAGAAAATCGGCCGGCCCAGTTATTCAATTGCTGAAATAAAAAATAATCCATTTAAATAGCCAGAATTTCATTTAATTTTTTCGGGCTGACCGGCCCGATACGGATGATTTTCGGATGCTCGCCAGTGAGATCCAGCACCGTTGACGGCTGGGAAAATTTTAAATCGCCGGCGTCCAGAATCAAATCCGGCTTGACTAAACTATTTTCAAAATATTTTATCACTTCGCCGATTTTGGTCGTCGCCTGTTCGCCGGAAATATTCGCCGAAGTTGCGACATAGGGCCGGCCCATATTTTCACTCAAAAATTGGATTAATTTATAATCCGGTATTCTAAGACCGATCGTCCGGCCGCCGGCCGTCAAATTCTCCGGCAATTTATATTTTTTTAATAGAATCACGGTGACGGCACCCGGAAAAACAATATTGAGCGCCCGCTCCAGCCGCTTATCCACGATGGCCACTCGCTTGGCCATAATCAAATCACGGACAACAATTGAAACCGGCTTTTTAACATCGCGTTTTTTCAGCCGAAAAATTTTATCAATCGCGCGGGCGCTGGTTGCGTCCGCCCCCAAACCATAAACCGTGTCCGTCGGAAAAACCACCACGCCGCCAGAGAGCATTACTTTGGCCGCTTCAATAACCGCCTCCTCCGAATCCCGCAAATTTTCCGGATTAACTTTAAGAATTTTCATTGCAAAAAGACTGCTTTGAAATACGACAGAATAAAAATTTTAACTTATATATAATCCAAAAAAACCTTACAATTATACTTATAGTATAACATTAACCATATCTAATTAAAGATCAAATAGAAAAAGCCATCAATTACCCGATGGCTTTTTTTGAAAATTTGGTTAAATTGGCCAATCTTCAATAATTATTGCCTCCTTAGAACGAATAGGAAACATTTGGTAAATTTCTTCCGTTATAAACGGCATAAAAGGGTGAAGTATTTTTAAAGAGCCCAATAGGATATAAGCTAAAACCAATTTTGTATTTTTGGAAATTTCCGGTTCTTTCATTTGACTTTTTGCTTTTTCGATGTATATATCACAAAACTGATGCCAAAAAAAATGGTAAATTTCTTGAATCGCTTGGTCAAACCTAAAACAACAAAGAGATTCATTAATATTAACACTCACCTTACGAAAAGCACTAAGAATTAATTGATCTTCCATGGTCGCAGGCTTTGGCTCGTCTTTAGAAATCACTTCTGCTCCTTCGATCATCTGAAACACGAAACGCGAAGCATTCCAAATTTTATTACAGAACTTTTTCCCGGCCATGATATCACCTTCACCAAATCGCATATCTTGCGATTCTGATGCTTGCCAAGAAAGACCAAATCGAGTAGAATCAGCCCCATATTTTTTTACCATTTCGATTGGGTCAATCCCTGTGCCCAATGATTTTGACATTCTTTTACCATCTTTAGTCGTAACAGTTGCATGAATTATAACATCGGTAAAAGGAACACATCCAGTGAGTTCGACAGCTGAAAAAACCATCCTTGCCACCCATAAATTTATTATATCTCGGGCGGTGCTTAAAATATTCGTTGGATAAAAACTCATTGAATCTTTAGTCTGCTTCGGCCATCCCATCACAGCAAATGGCCAAAGAGCCGAAGAAAACCAAGTATCAAAAACATCCTCTGATTGCCTGGGTTCGCAATTGTTACAGATTTCACATTTTGCCGGCTTCTTTATCGAAATGAAGTACTTATCGCTTTCTTTTTCACAAAACCAAACTGGCAACCTATGACCCCACCAGATTTGCCGAGAAATACACCAGTCACGAGCTTGTCCCAACCAATCAATATAGGCCTTTTCCCAACGCTTCGGATAAAATTTTATTTTTCCTTCAATGACTGGATCAATGGCTTTTTTTGCTAAATCATTCATTTTTACAAACCATTGCAACGAAGGAATCAATTCTATTGTGGCCGAACACCGATAACATTTAGGAATTTTATGAGTATAGTCTTCCTTTTTCACAATCAGATTTCGAGATTGTAAATCCGCCAACACCCTCTCCCTGGCTTCAGCCACTTTCAATCCTTGATAGCCTATCGGCACATTTTCCATCCGCCCTTTTCCGTTAATAACCGCCAACATTTCTAACTGATGCCTTTGACCGATCAAGTAATCTTCCATATCGTGTGCGGGGGTCACCTTAACGGCGCCGGTACCAAATTCAACATCAATTACCGAATCCGCAATGATAGGAATTTCTCGATCAGTTAAAGGTAACTTAATTTTTCTTCCGACAAACTCACTATAACGGTTATCTTTGGAATTTACTGCCACAGCCGTATCACCAAACATAGTTTCTGGCCGCGTTGTTGCCACTACAATAAAATCCGCGTCATCATCCGCCAATGGATATTTGATAAACCACAAACCGCCCTGTTCTTCTTTATACTCCAACTCGAGGTCAGATAGGCTGGTTTGACAACGAGGACACCAATTAACAACTCTTTCTCCACGATAAACCCAACCATTTTTAACATAGTGCAAAAAAGTTGAGTGCACTGCCTCAGTATAATTTTCATCCATTGTAAAACGAGTCCTTGACCAATCACAGGATGCGCCGAGTTTTTTTAACTGTCCCAAAATTCGACCACCATATTCCTCTTTCCATTTCCAGACCTCTTCAATAAATTTTTCGCGACCCAGATCAAATCTTGTTTTGCCCTCCTTTTTTAATTTTTTCTCGACAACATTCTGAGTTGCTATCCCCGCATGATCCGTACCAGGGACCCAAAGAGTTTTAAAACCCTGCATTCTTTTCCACCTACAAAGAATATCCTGAATAGTTGCATTCAAAGCATGCCCCATATGAAGAGACCCCGTCACATTTGGAGGAGGGATTACAATAGAGAAAGTTTTTTGCGATATCCCTTTTTTTGTTTCATCAGGGATAAAGAAATTATTTTTCTCCCAAAAATCATATATTTTTTTTTCCACACTTTCTGGGTTGTATTGTTTGTCCATGACTTACTCCTTGCTTTATTTATTCAAAAAAAGATTATTCAAAATTTTTATGTCGTAATCATAACTAATCGGCTTATTTAACAATCTGGGCTCAATACCATTTAATTCAAATACTGGCTTAATAACCCGACAGAAAAAATCATAGAGAGGACAAGCGTTGTCGTCTTTTGCCAGTATATTATTATGTATTTTCCATGCCATAATCCGACAACCACCGCCACAATATCTTCTTATCTCACAATCAAAACAATCAGTTTTTGAAAGTGGCAAAGTTTTAAGAGCTTGGGTTGGCGACGCATACCAGACATCAGAAAGAGCTGTTTGCCTTATATCGCCAAGAGGCAACCCTAGTGCAGTTGGACAAGAAATTAACTTCCCATTAGCAGTTAAGGTTAAAGACCATCTCTTATATTCACAACAACAGCTGTCGTCGTGATATAAGTAATAAACCCCTGCCTCTAAATATTCTGTCTTAAAAATAGAACTTAGCTGCACTCTCATTAGGCATGGTTTATCAAGAATGTCCGATAATAAGCTTTTATAAGAATCAAGGATATCGCTCCAGTCAGGGACGACTGAAAGCTTATTTCTTATTGTTTCTCCTTGCTCTCGTGGGACTGATAAGCGCCATCTAAAAATACCCAGATCTTCCAAAAAATTTCTCATACTTATTAACCATTTTACATTCGGTTTCATCACAACTGTATTCACAGTGACGCGAAACCCCTTATCTACTGTTTTTTTAATGAACGAAACCGTTTTTTTAAATTGACCGTCCCCCCTGATAAAATCATGTATTTCTGAATTGGGACCATCTAAACTCACTAAAAAAATAGGTTTCATACCAACCTGAATAATAGCGTCAAAAACATCCGGCCTAAAAATCGTCCCATTAGTGAATATTCCACCAATGAATATATAATTTTTAGCTAAATTGACTATTAATTCCGGCAAGTCCTTCCTTAAAAAAGACTCCCCTCCAGATAAAAAACACTTAGATACGTTGAGGTCTCTCATTTGTTCAAAGAAATCACACAGCTCGTCATTTGTAAGCTCATTTTTAGATGCTTCATGAAATGCTTTTTTACCATAACAATGCTTGCACAAAAGATTGCATCGCCCGGTTAACTCGATTTGAACATCCTGTAAAAATGGATTTTTACACAACGGCGGAAAATCCTTTTTACTTCTTTCCTGACATAATTCAAGCAGGTCTGCCTTTTCTACAACCTTTAAAAAAACCGTCAAGTCTTCTTCCGGTTGGGAAAATTTTCTTGATAGCCACTCAATCGTGTGTTCCCCGTTACAATACCAGAGTATTTCGGCCTGTTCTTTGCCGAGAGCAAACTCTTTTCCCTTTTTATAGTTCTGAAGGTAAAAATCATTCGCTGATCCTCTTACCAAACTGTCTTTTAATACAGGATACATTCGTTTTCTCCTTTAATATAAGGTTGCGGGGGGTAAGAGAACTTACCCCCCTTGTTGCTAATCTTCCGGCCCACCAGAGTCTACCGATGCCTTTAGCGTACGAGCATGCTTATATTCCCTGGGCTCGAGGCAAAAATCCTTCAACATTGAGACCACCCCCCCTCTTTATTTGATAAGAACAACCGCTTTAATGTAGAAAACCCAGATTAAAGCGTACTTTTATAATATAAACTTTTTTATATTATGTCAATTTTTTATATTTAAATTTATTTCTGTTTTTTAAAAAGATCATACTGCATTTCCTCAACCGCCCCATCTTCAATTTTTTTAAAAATCGGCAGGGGATTGGCAATAATAATTTTCCCGGTTTCAAAATAACGCCAAGGCAGATCTTTTTCTAAACCGAGCAGCGCCGAAATTTTTTCCGCCGTCTCGGGTAAAAACGGTTTGAGCAATACCGACAAATTAGCGATGACATTGGCCACGACCGCTAAATCCCGGCCTGTTGCTTCTTTATCTTCTTTAATTTTCACCCAAGACGAAACCTGCTCAACAAATTTATTGCCCGCGTCAATCAAGTTAAAAATATCTTTCAGCGCTTCACGGAAATGGCCATCGCCAATCGCCACGCCGGCTTTAAAGTATATTTCTTTGGCCAAACCGATAAATTTATTCTGCTCATCATTCAAGCCAGCCGGAAAATCAACCCCGTCGGGAAAATGCTTGGCGATAAATGATAAAATTCGGTGGACAAAATTGCCAAAATTACCGATTAATTCCGCGTTCACCCGCGACTGGAATTCCAGCCAGGTAAAATCCGCATCCGCGGTTTCCGGCCCGTTTGCGATTAAATAATAACGCAGCGTGTCCGCCGGAAACTTGGCTAAAAAATCCGGCAGCCAGACCGCGAAATGGCGGCTGGTGGAAAATTGTTTTTTCTCCAGCGTCAAATATTCGCTGGATATAATCCGGTCGGGCAAATGCAAGTTCCCATGGGCCAACAGCATCGCCGGCCAAATAATCGTGTGGAACGGAATATTGTCTTTGCCATGGACATAATAAGCCAAAATATCATCTTCTTGCCAGAATTTTTTCCATAGATTAACATCGCCCTGTTCGCTGGCCCACTCCTGGCTCGCGGACCAATAGCCGCTGACCGCCTCAAACCAAACATAAATTCTTTTTGATTCATAGCCGGGCAAGGGGATCGGCACGCCGTATTCCGTGTCGCGGGTGATGGCGCGGTCGCGCAAACCCTGTTCCAGATATTTCAAAGTGAAATTTTTAGCATTCCCCCGCCAACCCTCGGCTTTTTTCACCCACTCGACCAGCTGCCCTTCAAAAGCCGATAATTTTAGAAAAAAATGTTCCGACTCGCGCCATTCTGGTTTGGTGCCGCAAATTTTGCATTTGGGATTAATTAATTCTCGCGGATCCAGCAAACTGCCGCACTCATCGCACTGGTCGCCCCGCGCGCCACTATATTGGCATTTGGGGCATTCGCCTTCAATATAGCGGTCCGGCAAGAACCGTTGGCACTTGGGACAATATGGCAACTCTTCCGTTTTTTTATAAATATCCCCTTTTTCATATAGTTTCAAAAAAATATCCTGAACGACTTTTTCATGAAGCGGCGTGGTCGTGGTCGTGTATAAATCATAGGAAAATTTCAAGCCGTGAATTAAATTCTCGGCAAATTCCTTGTGATATTTCTGGGCAATCTCCGCACCTAAAAGTGCAGCCACATGTCCCAGATGCAGCGAGCCGTTCGCATACGGCCACGCCACTCCGATAAAGATTCTCTGCCCTGAGCCATTCAGTCCCGAGCTTTTTACCGAAGGGCCTGTCGAAGGGCTGTGATTATCAGTCATAATAAAATTCTACCTTTAAAAACCAAAAAAATCCAGCAAAACTGGAATCAAAACTGCCAAAACGACCACAAACAGCCAAATTGCTTTTTTCATTTAATCCTCCTATTTTAAAGATTTAATAAGAACTATTTTTATCCAAAGATACAAACACTTACAAAATTTTATTTAATAATTTTAAAAGTATTAATTATTAAATCTACCTCATTCGCCCTATCTTCTAATTCGTCCGGTATTGCGCCATTGAAACGAGAACTACTGTAATACACGCCATTAACAATGGCTAAAAGTCTTAATCCATGCATTATTTTCCAAGTTTTTTCATCTAATATATAAATTCCGAAAGAAGGATCAGTAAAATCTTCTTTTCCTTTAATTTTAAATGGGTATGTAAATTCAATATAATAATTACTGTAAAAAACAGATTGATAGGTTCCCTCGTATAATCTTTTCTCTATCTTCACTCCTTTCCAAGCCGGAGGAAATTTAAGCTCAAATCCATATTCTTCATTAGTATATACGTCCCAATTGTTTATATTTTCCTGATTGATAAATTTAAATGTTTTAGAAATACTGTCTATTTCATTCCACCTGTCTTCAAGATCATCAGGAGCGGCTCCATTACCCGGATTAAATCCATAGATTAACCCGTCCCTTTTTCCTAATAACTTGTATTTAAATTGTAGACCATCCCATACTTCTTCATTATTATAAATAACTATAAAAAAACCAACTTCTCCTTTATTGCCTTTATTGCTAATAATTTGAGGGCAATCAAACAAAATAGAAACATGATCAATCATTTTTACTATTTCTGGTTTCACTCCTTTCCAAGCCGGAGGAAATTTGAGCTCAAATCCATATTCTTCGTTACGATATACGTCCCAATTGTTTATATTTTCCTGATTGATAAATTTAAATGTTTTATAAATAGAACCTATTTCATCCCATCTATCTTTTAAATCATCAGGGGCGGCTCCCGAGCTTGGCTCAACCCCATAATATAATCCATTTTTTATTCCTAAAAGAACAACTCCTACTTGTAAATTTTGCCATGTTTCTTTACTTAATATCCCTATGAAAAAACCGACTTCTCCGGGATTCATCTTTTGACTAATTTCTTTTGGATATGTAAATGAGATATAGTGACTTCCTTGTGGTGATTCAGAAGTTTCTATCCTTACCCCTTTCCAAGCCGGAGGAAATTTGAGCTCAAATCCATATTCTTCGTTTGTATATACGTCCCAATTACTTGTATCTTTTTCATTAACGGCTGGCTCCTCTGTTTTTTTAATTAAATTCTGATTAACCAAGTGGTTGATATTATCAATTTCTTTTATGCTTCTCCAAGAAAAAAAGCCAATTGCTCCAACGACTAAAAACCCTAAAAGAGCCAATATGATTTTTAGAGGTTTGTTCTTTATCATATAGTTTTTAGCTTATAAACATCTCCTAATTAGAATGGCAAAAAATCTGTCAAAAAGCAATTTTTATCTAATCTTACCCTCAAAAACCAAAAAATCCAGCTTGTTAAACTGGATTTAATGAAATATAAATTAAATTTAATTCTAGTGATCTAAGATTTTTATTTCCGCTTGATTGCCAGACGAGCTGATTCTTACCTTTCCGCCAATCGGAAAAGTTATTTTAGGATCAGTATGGCCAAAATCAGCTTGGCTGATTATTGGTATATTTAATAGTTCTTTTTTTGATTTAACAATTTTTTCAAGTTTTTCTGGTGATATTCGGCTCTTTTTTTCAAATCGTCCAATTACTATTCCCTTTATTTTTTCTGAACCCGCCTGATGTAATAATGATTGTAAATCCCTATCAAAGATTTCCGCAAAACTCAACTCATCATCTTCTATAAATAAAACGGAATTATCTAAATCGGGAAAAAATTCTGTTCCTTGTAATAAATTAAGGGTACATAGATTTCCGCCAATAATTACTCCTTCGGCTTCGCCTTCATTAATAACTTTTAATCCATCGTTGTCTATAAATTCCCTTTGCTCTTGATTTATATACCACTGGTCATTACTCCATTTTTCAGGCGCTTTTATCTCAAACGACTCTTCCAAAAACAAACATTTTTGGAAATATTCCAAGGTATAATCAAAGCCTAATTTTTCCCCAAAACTGGAGTAATGCGGCCCATAATAAGTTATCAAGCCAGTTTTAGCATATATCGCATTCGATAAAGCCGTAATATCAGAATAACCACAAAATAGTTTTGGATTATTTCTTATTAAATCAAAATCTATATGTTTTAATAACTGGTTTGAATTAAAGCCACCAATCGTGGTTATAATTAATTTAACCGCCGGGTCGGAAAAAGCCTCGTGGATATCGTCAATTCTTGATTTTATCGACGAAGAATTGAACTCGTCAATTTCGCCGGCATTTTTTGAGAAAGTTATATTCAAACCCAATTGACTAAATCTTTCGTTAGCGATTTTTTGCGTTTCTTCCGATATAATTTCCAAAGATCTAGCCGGTGAAACTACTCTTACTGTATCGCCTGCTTGTAATTTTTTCGCCTTAATCATATATAATTCTCATATAAATTTTTATACTATTCCCCCTGCCACTTCGGCAATTCAATATAGAACTGACTGCCTTGCTTGTCGCCGTCGGATTCGGCCCAGACGCGGCCGTGATGTTCTTCAATCATTTTTTTCGCTACATAAAGCCCGATGCCCACGCCTTCGGTATGATAATGCGAAGCATTGGTGCCGCGGATAAATTTTTGAAAAAGATTTTCCAGGTCCTGCCGGCTAATGCCAATGCCGGTGTCTTTAACCGCCAGCCGGATCTTCTCGCCGATTATTCCCAAACTCACGGTCACGTTGCCCTCGTTGGTATATTTAATGGCGTTATCCACCAAGTTAAAAACAACTTGCCGCAATTTTCCTTCATCCGCTTTAACAAAAAAATTATCCTTGGCGCTTTCAAAAATTAATTTTAAATTTTTCTTTTCCGCTTGCGGCCGCAATTCTCCGGCCACACTCTGGGCCATCGCGGAAAAATCAACTTTGGCAAAATCAAATTTCATTTTGCCGCCTTCCATATGGGATAAATCCAATAGATCGTCCACCAACCGGTTCAGCCGCTCATTGCTTTCATAAATATTTTCCAGTTTTTCCCGCGCCGGCGGCGCAACAGCGCCATAACTGCCTTCCAGAATCATGGAAACATAACCCTTAACAATGGATAAAGGCGTGCGCAATTGATGGGAAGCGATAGAAATAAAATCGGATTTGGCTTTGTCTAATTTTTGCAAATCCTCATTAGCCTGGCGGAGCGCAGCGGTCTGGCGCGCCACTTCCGCCTGCAATTTCGCCGAGAAATTTTTGGTTTCTTCGTATGATTGGGCGTTTTTAATAGCCACCGCTGATTGAGAAGCAATGGTTTCCAGCATTTGCAAATCTTCATCGTTGAACATATCGCCCGATTCTTTAGGCCCCAAAGCCAACAGGCCTAAAATTTCATTTTTAATAGATAGCGGCACCAGCGCCGCCACGCCCAAACCGGTTAATAGATTATAGACATCCTTGACCTCGTCAAAAAACGCGGCGTTCTTCAATTCTTCCACGACGATCGTTTTGGACTGGCTGACGAACAGCCGGTGCAAAACATGATTGCCGCCGAACCGCTGCTGCGGCGTCACTTTAAAGCCGACATTATATAAAATAAAATATTGGTCAACGACTTTCTCATAGCCCAACACGCCGAAGTTTTTAATATGCAAAGAATTAATTAAACTCTGGGCGATGGAATCATAAATCCGGTCAATTTCAAGAGTTGAGCGCAACTGATCACTCAATTTAGCAATGACCTGCCGGCCATCATAAAGCGAAGAGAAAAAATATTTATTGGCCAGACGATAATAATAATCGCGGATCGGCGGGAAAAGATAGAGCGCCGCTATCAAAATCGCCAAATCCAGCCAATCAGGATTGATTTGCAAAAAACGATTCAATAAATATCGCAAACCGACGGACAGCGCCAATACAGTGGTCAGCGAAAAGATATAAACCGACGACCGCCGCAGAACGAGTTTTATATCCATGAGACGATGAGCAATAATTGCGTAAGCAGTAAAAAAAACATATAAGCTAACTAAAATATTACCAAGCGGTAAAATTGGAATATTATACCATAATAAAAAATTAGTTGAACCGCCTAAAAAACCCAAACCAGTACCTAGCAATAAAAATTTAATTTGCTGTTTATTTATACCTAAAGAGCTTCTGTAATATTTTATAAATAAAGCCACCGAATAACCGGCCAGGCCAAAAAACATTGTCAAAAATAACCAATAAAGACTACCGGCTACCGGCCAAAATTTAAAAATTAATCTTTCGGAAACTTCACGGACTAATAAAGAACCTGGGCTGATAAAGACAAAAAATGCAGCTAATAAATAACTAAAATATAATATAAATTTATTATATTTTTTACTATGTATTTCTAAATAAATCAAAGTAAATCTATAATAAAAAAGTGGAATAAAAACAGACCAAACGGTTAAAACCTTACACCAAAATAATGCATCGCTGGCATTATCGGCTATTTGCCACAAAAAATAAGAGAGACTCCAAAAAGCCACGCTCAAACCAAAAAAAGAAAAAGCTAAATTTAATCTGGATCTTTTCTTAAATAAAACAAAAACGCCCAGAATTAAACTAGTTATAGCGTTGATTAGTGCGGCTATAGCAAAAAATGACATAAATGAATAATCAATATCTACATATTTATCGCTACTTATATTATACCAAAAACCACAAAATAAAAAAACGCCATAGCTGGCGGATTCTGTAAAATACTCCTTCGGTTGTCATTCTGAACAAATCCGCCAGCAGGCGGAGCAGCGAAGAATCTCTCGCGAATGCAAGATCGCCAAATTCATTATGATATTCCTAAATCATCATGGCCTTTCTTATCGCCATTTTATTATTCGCTTTACCGACTTTTTTAATCGCCGCTTTTGGTTCCAGCCAAAGATACGCGTCATGCTCTTGGCTTAATTTAACATTTGCCTCTTTTGTACTAACCAAATAGACAATCTCCACCACGTCATCTTTCCCTTTTTGCCAAATAAAATAGTGAACCGGCGTTTTATCTATTTTAATTTTACTTATCCCTGCTTCCTCTTTAATTTCTCTTTTTAGCGTGTCAATAATATTTTCGTTGTTTTCTACAGTACCTGTGATTGTCTGCCAAAAACCGCCGTCTCGCGAACATCTCTTGGCCACTAAAATCTTCCCGTTATTTTTAATAATCGCGTTAACTTTTATTTGGGTCATAAAAAATTATTAAATTAAAAACTTGCCATCCTGGCTACGATTAACTTTTAAAATAATAAATGAATCCTTGGGTAACGCGCCCCAAATATGATGATAGGTATTTCCACTGATTATTGCATAAGTGATTTTTGCTTTAATTTTTAGAGGATTAATTTCTAAAAGTAAAAATTTCTCTTTCATAGGATAGCTAACCCAATTCATATCGGCGACTCTTTCTTTGAGCTGCTTTTTTGTCGGCGAAGTATGAATAAAAGGAGACTTTTTACCCCATTCCTCCTTATTTCGACAATCATAATTGCCTTCATCATCAGTAAATTTATCAAAAAGTTTTTTTGGTACTAAATGATAGAGAGATTCCGGTAAAGTTGAGATATCTTCAATTTTAATTTCCTGATTTGTCATAAAAATAAATTAAATAATTAAATGTGAATATATAATAATACTATAGTTTTTAAGTAAAAAATAAAAGAGGGCGGGAAGAGCAAGCTCTTCCCGCCCATAGCTAATGGTTAGCCCCCAGGATTCCTGGGCGTTAGTCGTCGCAAGAGGCGACACGACCTTTCTTGATGATGATTCCCTTCGGGATCACCAGCTTGCGCGCTTTCATGGCCACCGCCCCCTTTCTTTTTAGGATTTGATCAGACATCTTCTGATGCCTGATCAAAAAGGTTGACAACGAACGGTAGAACAGATTTAATCACCTGACAACGAAACGGATCAACCCTGTTCTGATCTCCTGTCATGTGATAGTTACGAATTGGACAACCGCCGCCACAGATGTAAATAGCGAAACAGTCCTTACAGCAGGCGTTTTGACTAGTGATCGGGTTATCACATATTCTTATCTGTTTTTGAGTATTAATTACTATTTTATCTTCTATCTTGTCATAACCGCCTGTTATGAAATAATCGGCGGTTGGATGACACCCACCCTGAACCTCCAGACAGGTTGTCACTTCACCAGTATAGGAAATAGAAACCCTGTTTCCTCCTATTCCATCACAAAAATGAACTGACGGCTGCATGAGGTTCATGTAGGAGGAATTGAGAATTCCGATCTCTAATTCTCCTGCTTTAATTATAGCAGCTTTAAGATTTTCCGCAAAATCATCAGCTGTCGGACGTTGCATCGGTTGTCCTCTAGTTTCGAGAATAGCTCTTCCGGCGAGATTGATTACTTCGCAATGGAATTGGCTGACACCGAGACCGTGGAGGTATTCTATGGTCGGCACCAGATATGTCACCGAATAATCAGTGACCGTTGCCCGGACCATAAATTCGTGACCTTTTTCTACTAAAGTTTTAATGGTTCGCTCCAATGCTGGGGACGAAGCACCTCCGCTTTTCAAAGGTCGTTGATGGTCCTGTACGACAGGCAGTCCATCCATAGAGATGGTCAGGAAAAAATCGTTTTCAATCAAATATTCTAGAAAAGACAAGCTCATCACGCCATTGGTGGTGATGTTGAAACGAACTCGGCTGACTTTAGTGTTAATTATGGATTGTCGAGCGAACATCACGACTTTCTTAATCAACTCCTGAGTCAATGATGGTTCCCCACCAAAAAACGAGATTAGTAAATTCCTACTCTTAGCCCTCTGAATGGCATAACGAACAGCGGCCATGGCCACTTCTTCCTGCATGACAACCCTGGTCTCACCTGCGCTAGCGAAACAGTAACGACACCTTAGATTGCAGTCGCTGGTAGTAATAAGAGTCAATTGGAAATAATCAGACAAGGCACCTGGTCCTTTATCCGAAGGTTTCCCGAAAAATCCTTTTTCCATCAACTGCTTCTTTGTTTCCGGCTCATCAATTTGATCTATTGGGATGCGAATGATTTCTCCGGCATAAGGAGATACTACAACCCAATAATCACCACACTGAATTGCAGGGAGACCGTTCAATAACCGCGTATCATGATTCAAATTTTTCATTTTAATCACTTCCTTTCTATGGTGTCACCCGGCTCATTGTTCGAGGGAATAAAACCGCTTCCTTGACGCTAGCCAATTTCAGCAGCTGCATCGTCAATCTCTCCAGTCCCAAGCCCAGTCCACCATGAGGCGGCATGCCGTATTTGTGAATCTGAAGATATGACTCGAATTCTTCAAGATTGTGACCAAAACGCCTAAGCTTTTCAACTTGCATGTGATAATCGTGAATTCGTTGGCCACCGGTAGTAATTTCCAATCCGCGAAACAGCAAGTCAAAACTCAATGTGACCGTCGGATCGTATGGATCCTCCATGGCATACACCGGTCGCTTGGCCGTCGGATAATGAGTGACAAAAACGAACTCACTACCCGTTTGTTCAAAGACACGCTGACAGACCAACTGTTCACTTTTGGCGTCGAGATCACCTCTGTCGCTCACTTGGTGATGCTGGCTGATAATTTCCAGCGCCTCAGACATACGCATAACGGGGATATCACCAACCTGAGGCAAGGAAACTTCCAATAATTCAAGTTCGGCGGCGCAAAGCTTTGGCAATCGGGCGAAAAGGTATTTAAGAAGATATGTTTCAACCTCCATTATTTCCTCAAAGCCCAAAATCGGCCCCATTTCCAAGTCCATGGAAGTGTATTCGTTGAGATGACGAGCGGTTTCATGGGGTTCAGCCCGAAAAACTGGTCCAACCTCGAAAACCCGTCCGAACACACCAACCATTATTTGCTTGTAGAACTGCGGCGACTGTGCCAGAAATAACTGCCTGCCAAAATATTCCAGTTTAAATACATTAGCTCCGCCTTCGGCGCCGGCAAAAACCAACTTCGGCGTATGAATCTCAGTGAATCCAATCCGAGTCAATCCTTCCCGAAACAGCTGACCGATATTCGCCTGAATAATGAAAATCGCACGCTGTTTTGGATGACGCAAGCTGATAGACCGAAAATCCAGGTTAGTATCAAGACTGGCCTTAAAAATTTTACGATTGATACTAAATGGCAATTCCTCAACCGGCCTTGAAAGAACTGCGATACTTTCAAGTTTAATTTCGACTCCATGAGGAGCGCGTTCCTCTTTTGCGCAAATGCCAGAAACAAGAACGTAATTCCCTTCTGCATAATAATCGGCAGGAATCGAAACATTTCCTGCCTCAATTTTACACTGAATTAATGATTCGCCGTCACGAATAATGATAAAACGTAATCCTCCGAATCGACGAACTTTGTAAATAGCGCCACTAATAGTAACACTTTGTCCATTATATTGTGCCAATTCTTGAGCCCTATAGCTCAAGTGTGGTTCTGCAATTATCTTTTCCATTATATATTCACCCTTTCTTTTCTTGCCGTGCCTTTATTTGGCGTGGCTTAAAGTGTTGTGGATTAATTCTTTGTAGAAATGCAGATAATCCCGACGCATCACTGCCAGCCAACGAGCTGCCCTGGCGATTTCATCATTCTTGGTAGCGTCCTTAACCATATCAAAGGCTGCTGTCGGACTGCTGCTTTTCTCGACTATACAGATAATATCTGGCTTATCGAAAATAGCCCTACAACGCATCTTAATCTCTTCCTCTGACCTAGAAGGCATAAAATTCCCCCCTTTCTTTTGTTAAATAACCATCAAATAATCACAATAAATCCCTTTCTTCAATACTTTACCATACAAAAAAACTGGATATTTGTCCAGTTTTTTAAAATCTAATTTATATTTCAAAAATTTATAAAAAAATAAGGGCTTTGTCCGAAGACGCCGCCCTGTGAAAATGTTTTATATTTAACCGCTTCGCAATTCGTGCAACATGAATCGCTCAGCGAGTTATTATTCAAAAAACAGTCGGGTGAATATTCACCCTATTATTCAATCACCGCTATGTTAAAAATTCCGTGCGGCGTTTGAATAATTTTAATCGGCCTTTTACCAAAGGCCCCCAACAAAATACCTTTCCATTCTACAACAGAACGGTATCTCATCTTCGGCCATTGGATTAACCGATGAAGCAATCTCCGCTCTACAAAATTATCACTAATGTTAGCTGTGATAACCTTGTGCTTTAACCCTCCGTCAAAGTGCCTTAATAAATCAATGACCCTTTGTTGAGTATAATAGTAGTCCGCTAAACCGATGCAAACTACTATATCGAACGCAGCCATATCCAGCTGATTTTCTGCAAGAATGTTTTTTATATACCTATCTTCTTTCTTTGTGGAAATACCAGAAGGAATCAAAGTAAAACATTCTTGGTTAAGGTTAAATTTATCAATTAACTCCAAGGCGCGAGGTACAGAGAAATCCTCTTCGGGCTCAATAGAAACCACTTGATAATTAAAAATGGCCCCATCTTTTTCTGCCCGAGAAATCCCCATAACTACTGCTTGAAGCTGTCCGCCAGCGACCTCTAAAATCCGAATGGTTCGGCCGGGTTGGACAGATGCCAGATTACCGATCATCTTACGGTACTCCTCGGCAATAATATCTAACCGAGTTCGTACATCCTGAGCGACCGGCATACCCAGCCAAAACTTCGCCCAGGCGCTTATCGGCCAAAATCCATATTTCCCATCAGGAAAATTCCTTGGCCTAATACCATCAAAACGCTCAAAAGCATTATAGATGACATCCAATGACCTCGAAAGTGCGGAATACTTCCGTATTTCCCGCAGGATTGGCGAACCGATAAACAGGAACCCATCAAACCAGAAAGAGCTTGAGCGAATGCCATGTCTTGGATCTTTAATACCGCGAGAATTAGCGATAAAACCGCCAATTATCCCCTTAAGGTACGGCCAGAAAAATAATAAGCCGCCAGTCAAGAAAGTTAAAAGCAAATTTCCGGAAAAAATCCACACTAACCAAGCTACTAAAGCTGGCCAGCCGAAATAAATCAAAACTTCGGCTGTTTGGTATCGGAATTTATTCCCGGTTTCTTCAGTATCCACTACACGCTCCACCTTTATAAAATCCAGTGGAGATGCTTTGGTGGCTACACCTCGCAAAGTTTCGGTTTCTTCACCGACAGTAATCAGCATACGCTCACCTCCTTTTTCTGAATTTGTTTTTAATTTTATCAACAACAGCCAGCGGAGAAATGATAAAAAAGATTCCCCACATCACAGCCACTCCGACAATGATTTGCCCGATTTCCAAAATTTTTCGGCCGATTTCAATAACGCCGACCATCCCCAACTTTCCAAAATTCCTCGGCTCAAAGCCGATCGACGGAATCATCATGGCTTTTCCCCTTTCATGGAAATTTTTTTAATCTCTAAAAAATTTTTAAAGGTCTTCCAGTTATTTGGACTAATAGGCCATTTAACTGAATTAGCTTTATCAAAAATCCTTTTCTTCGATAAACTCAGAATAAACTAGCTCAGGATAAATTATTTTAACAAAGCTAATGCAGTTATATTACCGTCTCCGCCGCTCCCGCCACCAAATCAGGAGAATCAAAGCTATGGGCAGGGCCACTGTCGCCAAACTGATCAAAGTTGTCTGGCTAATGCTCATATTGTTATAACCCCAGTATACCCCAAACCCATAAATCTTGTCAAGTGTTTACCGACAAAAACGGCAACCGCGAATAATTGAAACTTGTAAAATTACTTTACAAACCAGCTTAAATGTCATATTTTAAGTCAAGATTAGTGTTAACCGCCCCTTTACAACCCTGCATTTCAGGTAAATATGTTGTAAAGTAAATTCTGACAAAACTCTTGACAAGGGTTTAAAAAAAGAGTAGGATGGAAAGATAAACATAAACAAAGAATCACTTTATGGATATTATCGCTTTTGAACTGCGAAAACTGGGCCTCAAAGAAAAAGAAGTGGCCATCTACTTGGCGGCTTTGGAATTGGGCTACAGCCCGGTGCAACTTATCGCCCGACAAGCCGGCGTTTCCCGGCCCACGGCCTATGAAATTATCAATGAACTGATTAAGAAAGGCCTGATGCGCGAATCAAAAAGAAAGGGCTTGACCAAAGGAGAAAAAAATCTGTTCAGCGCCGAATCGCCGGACAAACTCTTAGGGTTGCTGCGCGTACAAAAGCGAGAGATTGAAGAAAAAGAGCGCGAATTCATCCGCATCATTTCGGCGCTTCGCGCTAAATACTATTTAGCCGGCCAGTCGGAAATCCGCAGTTTTGAAGGCGCCGAAGGACTGAAAGTACTCCTCGATGATTTTTCCCAAAGCCAGACCGAAGAAATTTTCGTTTTGACCGATTCCTCTTCCTCTCTTAAAGATTGGCAACACCGCTATCCGGAAATTAAAAAACGCCTGGGCAGTTTAATCGTTAAAGAACGGACCAAAAAGAATTTCAAAGGCACGCTAATTATTTATGATAAAATTATCTATCTCCCCGCCTCTGATTCGCCCCAAGCCCTGCTCATCACCAACAAAGACATCGCCGAGCTATTGAAAATATTGGTTTAATAAAAAAACGCCCCGCCAACTAATGGGGCGTTTTTTGTTTGCTAAAATATAAATTATTGATATAATAAAATCAATGAAACAATCCCAACTCGCCAATAAAATTCTCCGCGAAGCGCCCAGCGACGAACAAAGCGCCAACGCCAAACTGCTCGCACGCGCCGGTTTTATTGATAAACTGGGAGCCGGCATTTATTCTTATCTCCCGCTCGGCCTGCGCGTCCTCAAAAAAATCGAAAATATTGTCCGCGAGGAAATGATGAAAGCCGGCGGACAAGAAATTCTTATGCCTGTCCTCCATCCGAAAGACAACTGGCAGCAAACCGGCCGCTGGGATGGTTTGGACGTGCTTTTTAAACTCAAGGGCCTGGATGAAAAAGAATATGCCCTCGGCGCCACTCATGAAGAGATCGTCTCGCCGCTGGCCAAAAAATTGGTTTTATCATACAAAGACCTGCCGCTTTATCTTTTTCAAATCCAGACTAAATTCCGCAATGAGCCCCGCGCCAAATCCGGCCTGTTGCGCGGCCGAGAGTTTTTAATGAAAGACCTCTATTCCTTTCATGCTAACCAAGCGGACTTGGATGAATATTATGAAAAAATGATTGATGTCTATTTTGATGTTTTTGCCCGTTGCGGCTTGGAAGATGCCACCTATCTGACCCTGGCCTCCGGCGGCACTTTCGCCAAATATTCCCATGAATTTCAAACTGTGTCCGAGGCCGGCGAAGATACCATCCATATCTGCCAGCATTGCGATTTGGCTATTAACCAAGAAATTAAAGATGAAACGCCAGCTTGCCCGGACTGCGGCAACAGCGATTTTAAAACCGCTAAAGCGATTGAAGTCGGCAATATTTTTAAACTCGGCACCAAATACGCCGCACCCTTTGATTTAAAATTCCGCGATGATCAAGGCCAAGAGCAAACTGTCATTATGGGCTGTTATGGCATCGGACCGTCGCGCGTTATGGGTACCATCGTGGAAATTTTCCACGATGACAAGGGCATTATTTGGCCGGAGAATGTCGCCCCGTTCAAATGCCATCTATTGGCACTGGGCGAAGATGATAAAATTAAAAAAGCCGCCGAAGAAATTTACAGCGACTTGCAATCAGCCGGCGTTGAAGTTTTATATGATGACCGCGATCTGTCGGCCGGCGCCAAATTCGCCGAAGCCGATTTAATCGGCATTCCTTATCGACTGGTTATTTCCGCCAAAACCCTGGCTGAAAAATCCGTGGAGCTTAAAAAACGAAACGAAGAAAAAACGGAAATGATAAAAATCAATAATATCGCCGGTCGGCTCGCCAGTTAAATCTGCCTTAAAAATTCCTGCGAATTAATTTGTTCGCCAATCAATTCCTGAATCGCCTCTAAGGCGGTTTTTTTTGGCTCTATACCATGGCCCAAAAATTCCAGCAGCTTTTTCTCAAAAGCTGTTTTTAATTTATTCAAATCCGCGGCGTAGCGCGGCTGGTTAAGCGCGTTAAACGCCCGCTCAATCAGTCGCCATAGATTTTCATCAAACTCACTCCCCCAAACCAACTTATCAACCAATTCGGCGAAATAAAAAGCCAGACCTAAATTAACCAAGCGACCGCGCAGATATTGATAATTATCCAAAATTTCCACATCCGTCAAAATATCAATGGTCTTGCTTTTCGCCAATAAAAAATTCGCCCGAATATATGGCGAAATCAATCCTTTCAATTTTGATTCTTTTTTGCGCGCCGAAACCGCCCGCACCTGAATTTTACCGTAACCGCGGGTATAGATTGTCAACAACCGGTCCAAATCGCCAAAATCGATTGCTCTCAAAATAATGCCTTCCGTTTTATAAACAGATATTTTATTCACCCCGTTAGAAATTATTAAATATTATCTTAAGCATTATATATATTTTCATGATATTTTTATCTCTTAACCGCAATAAAAGTATCCGATAATTTCTAACGGGGTTCATTATTTCACCTTCCGAATCGCTATTTTGATTTTTTCGCCGGCCAAATCAAAAGTTTTTTGCGCTAAATAATTCACATCCTTGTCATGGGGCAAAATTTCCCGCGCCAAATTTTCTTTTTTGAGATAGGCGCCCCATTTTTTCAAAAAATTCTCGGCCTTCGGGCCGGCATTTTCATGATGAACGGCAATAAAGTTTTTCCGCGTCAAACCCGCGACTTTACGCATCTCCTGAATTTGCCGCGCCAGTTCCCGCGCCGCCCCCTCTTCCGCCAGCTCCTTAGTGATTTTCGTCTCCAGCTTGATCTCTGTTTTTAATTCCGCATCAAAAACCACTTCTTTAACATTAACTTCGTCCTTTATCAGTTCTAAAAATTCCTGCTTATCTTTTAATTCATTACTCTTAATTTTTAATTCCTGCAGCGGCTGCCTGACCTTAATTCCCTTGGCCGCCCGCTCGGCCAGCGCTTGGGCAACGATCGCCCGGCTGGTCGCCATGCTTTTTTCCAATTCTTCATTAATCAGATTTTTATTCGCTTTGGGAAAATCGCAAAGATGGACCGATTCCGGCATGGACGGTTTGCGAAGCCACAAATAAATTTCATCCGTCAAAAACGGCATAAACGGCGCGGCCAACTGCACTAAATTTAAGAGCACCAAATAAAGCGTTTGTGCCGCCTCGCTTTTTTCCGCCGCGTTCTCCGGCTTTTGCAGCCGGCGGCGCGATCGGCGCACATACCAATTAGACAAATCGTCAATAAACGGATCCAACGGCCGGGCGCCATTGGTCAAATCGTAATTGTTCATCGCCGCGATAATCTCCTGGGTTAAATTATTCAGCCGCGACAAAATCCAGCGGTCCAGAATATTCTTCGGCTCAAAATTTTTGCGCGGCTTAAATTTGCGTTCCGTATAGGTTTTATAAAAAGAAAAAGTGTGCCAAAGTGTGGCGATGGTCCGGCGGTAAGTTTCTTCAATCCGCCGGTCGGAAATTATATAATCATCGCCGATGGGCGTGGAAGTTAAGAGAAAATAACGCAGCGTGTCGGCGCCATATTTAGCGAAAATATCTTCCGGCGGCGTATAATTGCGCAATTTCTTAGAAAGTTTCTTGCCGTCTTCGGCCAAGATTAAACCATTAACTATGGCATTTTGGAAAGCCGGCTTGTTCTGCCCTAATCCGATATTATTCAAAGTCAGGGCAGCGGCCAGCACATGCAGGGTATAGAACCAGCCGCGGGTTTGATCAATGCCTTCGGCAATGAAATCAGCCGGAAATGTCTCCTCCGCTAATTTTTTATTCTCAAAGGGATAATGCCACTGGGCGTAGGGCATGGCGCCGGATTCAAACCAACAGTCAAAAACTTCTTCCACCCGGCGCATCTCCCCGTCACAATGGGAGCATTTAAAAATAATCTTATCGATATGTGGCCGATGCAGATTGCTGATTTTCTTGCCCAGTTCTTTCAGACTGCCGACAACTTTAACCTGGCCGCATTTTTGACAAGTCCAAACCGGCAGCGGCGCGCCCCAAAAACGGTTGCGCGAAATCGCCCAGTCGCGCGCGCCTTCCAGCCATTTACCGAACCGGCCTTCTTTCAAGTGGCCCGGATTCCAGTTTATCTGCTGATTATTGGCTACCAACGCCTCTTTAAATTGACTGACCGCCACAAACCAGGAATTTAATGGATAATATAATAAAGGCGAATCGCAACGCCAACAATGGGGATAAGAGTGGGTGATTTTTTCTTCTTTAAATAAAAATTTGCGTTTTTTCAGGTCCGCCTTGATATCCTCGTCAGCTGTTTTGACAAATTTGCCTTCACCCGGAATGCCCAGATCTTTTTTAATTTTGCCTTCCAAATCCACGGTCACCACCAGCGGCAGATCCTCTTTCTTTCCTAAATTCATATCGTCTTCGCCGAAAGCCGGCGCAATATGAACAATGCCCGTGCCGTCAGCCGTGGAAACAAAATCCGCCGCCGCCACCCGCCAGCCCGGCTTATCCAGCTTCATTTCATAAAGTGGCTCGTATTCGCGGCCGACCAGCGCGCCGCCCAAAAATTCATTTTCAATTTCATATTCTTTATCATCGAGAACCGCCAACCGCTCTTTGGCTAAAATATATTTCTCATCGCCGAGGCGGACTTTGACATAATTTATTTTCTCCCCGACAGCCAGGGCCGTATTGGCAGGCAAAGTCCAGGGCGTGGTCGTCCAAACCAAAAAGAAATTGCCTTTCTCCCCTTTGATCGGAAATTTCAAATAGACCGACTGGTCTTCAACATCACGGTAAGCCCCAGGCTGATTAAGCTCGAAGTTGGACAGCGGCGTGCCGCAGCGCGGACAATAAGGCAAAACGCGAAAATCACTGTAAATTAAATTAGCATCATATAATTGCTTAAAAACCCACCAGACTGATTCGGTGTATTCCTTGTCCATAGTCGCGTAGGCATGGGAATAATCCGCCCAGCGGCCGACTCTTTTCAGCGTTACCTCCCAATCTTTAACACAGCGAAAAACCGACGCCTGGCAGACCTGGTTGAATTTAGCAATGCCCAGTTTTTCAATATCCCGTTTGTTCTTAATACCCAGTTCTTTTTCAATCAAGTTTTCGACAGGCAAACCATGGCAATCCCAGCCAACACGCCGCTCCACCCGATAGCCGCGCATGGTAAAATAGCGCAAGACCGCGTCCTTGATAGTGGTCGCCAGAATGTGGCCGTAGTGCGGCGGCCCGGAAGCAAAAGGCGGCCCATCATAAAAACTAAAAAAACGGCTCCCCTTGCGCTGGGCAATTGATTTCTTAAAGACCCTCTTTTTATCCCAAAATTTGAGGATTCTTTCTTCAATTTGCGGTAAATTCATGTTTTAAGCATAACAAAAAACTATTTATCAGTAAATCTTGACTAAATTATATGATTATGTTAAGGTTTTTTAAATTGAAGTCATTAAAATAGTTCCAATAAAACCCAAAAAGCAACAAGGAGGAAATTATGGAAATCGAAGTTAAGGCTGTTTACAGCCCGGACAAGAGAGCCATCGGGGCCAGCTTTATTGCAGGATCGGAGACACGTTCAGAAGAGTTTATCAAAAAATTCCCTCTGGCCTTATACCAAAAGGAGGCAACTCTCCATATCGGAGAGGGCAAAATCATTCTTGATAATCCCACTTACCCTGGCGCAACAAAAAAAGCCGAAATTATCCTGCCCCCGGAAAAATTCGAGGAAATCAGACAAGTCTTTTCCCAAACAGGACCGCTCAAGGGAAAAAAGATCAAAATTGATCAGGAAACTTATTCCATGACAGCCGGCTTTAGGCTTATCAGAGTTATTTAATCTTCCTCCCAACCCTTCTTCCTGCCGGACAACCGGCAGTATTTTTTTACAAAAAATTTCTTTCGGCCCAAATAAAAAAATCTCCGCTCTGCCCCCTTTCCGCGAAGATTTATTTGGGTTGACATCTCCTGATCGGAATTATTTTTAAAAATTCCGCCTGCCTGGTTTTTTCCACTTGGTCCCGGATACTCTCAGTCGAACCATCGGCCAAACATGTACTATTCCGACACGTTTTCGGACGATTTTCGTAGTCACGACATTTCCCGGTCTTAGAATCAAAAAGCAGGCAATCAAAAATTTTGATTTTTGAATCCGGCGCGCTTACCGACGCCCAAACTTCACTCCGTATTTTAAAAATATCGGGTATACTTCCTATACGGCAATAATTATACATAGGTATTTTCACCGGATCGCAGCACCAACTACAGCCCATCTCAAGGCAAGGAGCAACACTGTTCCTCTCCATCTTTATTCACCTCCTAAGAACTAAAAATGAAAAACCTTATTCCAAAGTTTAATGATAATGAGGCTGCTTGTCAATTCAGCGCCTTGACCGTTTTTTCACCCAAGCTCTTTCAATATAAACCTTCCGCCACCAGAAAAGCCCCAGCCAAAAGCCGCCGACCGCGCCCAGCGCTAATAACCCAATCCGCAACCAAGGCTGCAAAACAAAACCGTCATAAAAAATCACCAACTCCTCGCGGCTGGTCAGCCAATTTAAATAACAGATTTCAATCAGCGCATGAACGATAAAGCTCAAAAAAATGCCGAGAGCTGTCGCGTTTAACAAATAAACCACTTTTTTAAAATTGTTCGGTTTTCCTGGTGTATTAAAAAACATAATTTTTATTTTTATTAATTAAATTATTAATAGAATTTAAAAATAATTGGCAGCTGATTCTTTATCGCCTGCCAAAAACTCGCCCTCCAGAAATTCCCCCCGGCCATCTTTAAAGCACTCATAAATCCCGTATTGGAGATTTTTAATATTTTTTTTCGCCAGCGAAGCGGCTAAATCGGCCATCAAGGCGCTGCGCGAACCGCTGCGGCAAATAAAAACTACCTCTTTATCCCAATTAATTTCATCCAAACGCGAAACCAATTCGCCCATCGGGATCAGCTTGGATCCCTTGATGCGCATAAATTGATACTCATCCGGCTCGCGGACATCAATCAGTTCCACTGCCGCTTTCTTATTTCTCAGAATCTTTCTTAAATTTTCCGCCGATATATTTTCAACAGGCATATTTTTGTTTTTACCCATATACACATCCTTACATTCTTAAGTTTATAAGGATGTTTATTTAGCGGGAAGTTTGGAAATATTTATTGGTGCCGTTCCAGCCGGCAGTAGTGGCTTCAAAAACGCCGTTGCCGCCGCCCGGCGTGGGCGCAGAAATTCCCGGCAGCGTGACTGGTTCATCATCTTTTTCCAGATTAGCATAAAGCGCGCAATGAGCGCCACCTTCGGTCACCGCGTAGCGATAAAAAGCCTGGCTATCATTCCCGCTCCTCGGATCCCGGGGCGCTTGAGTTGCAAAATTGGCAAATTGCGGATATTTGACCACTAATTCACCAACCAAATCTGCAATATCATAATCCCCTGCGCCGGCATTAGGCAGATAACAGGACGAAGCTGACAGCCACTTCCCAATCTGTGTCAAATCCGCTTTCCGCTTCACATCCCGCGCCTTCTTCGTCGCCCCGCCCAGCGCCACCACAATAACCGTCGCCAAAATGCCAATAATCGCAATCACGACCAATATTTCAATTAAACTGAAACCTAAAATATTTTTTATTTTCATAATTCTTACACCTTCTCCGGTACATCAAAAAACAGTTTTTAAATTCTCCAATAACTTTTTAAATCCGGCTGTGTTAACCCAATAATTATTGGGTTTTTTCTTTAAAAATTTATTGATGTCTCTCCTTTGAGTTTTAAGTTTTCCCATCACTCGCCCTTCACCTAATAAAACATTTGAATAGTTGCCATCTAGAAAAGAAATGTAAGAAACATTCTTATTTTTTTCAGAAAGACTTAATAGTTCAATCAACTCTGAAATCTGTTTATCCTGTCCGCCTCCAGAAGTATTCAAATGTTTTGCTTCTAATAAATAAATTTTTTCTTTGTCCTTAATAATCAAATCCAACCTTTTATTTTGCTTATGCGTTTTGATATTAATATCTAAATTCTTCCTAGCGGCATCGAGGTTAAATATTTCCGAAAACCTAACGACACATTTTTCGCATTTGTTAAAATCATTCCAAGTATTAATTCTTTTAAACCCCGCTCTCTCTAAAAAATATAATAATTTATTTTCGCCACAGGTTCCCTTTTTCCTGGCAGAATTTGAATCTAAGATTGCTTGTATCCATTCTTCTGGAACACCCTCATTAAATATTCGATTTTTAAAATATCTCTTAGCTATCTCTTTTAGTAGACTAAGATCATTCTTAACAAATCCTAAAACATTATCACAAGCATTTATAAAACAAGAAAATTCAGAACAATTAGAAAATTCATTAAGTGAATTGGCTAAAAGCCTAAAATATTTGTCCACAACATCTTTTTTCTCTTTTTTATCTAATAGCATCCTAATGGTTATTAAATAATTCTTAATCTGCTTTGTATTATCGATGTATTTTTTAATATCTGGGTTCCTTTTTTCAAAAATATAAAAACCGTCTAGAGACGGCTCTGGATTTTCTTGAGATATTTTAAAATAAACTAGGTTGCTCAAAGGTGTATTCCTCATAATAAATATGATTTAAAAGTTTATAAGCTGTTTCAAAAGACATGCGTTTACGATTATTATCCCGAAAATTCGTCAAGAAAAAAGAAAAATACCGAATCCTATTTTTATTTAATTCTTTATTAAATTTCACGATCAGTTCTTCCTGTTTTTGAATTGAAATTTCTTTTTTAAGTATTAGGTGGGCCAAATTCCTAGAAGTATTTTTACCGATTAATCCCTTTATACCATATTGCCGGATGTCTTCTAATTGAATCTTTTTACCGTTTTTACTGTCTATTGCCCTCAAAAATAAAATATTTTTTTCTAAAGAATTTTTTAGCTCTTCCGAAACTTTAAAAAGTTTTTTATCTTTTATATCTTGCAAAGCCAACTCAATTTCATACTCTCCGGATTTTAAATAATCTTCTGTAAACCTAAAAACGCCTAAATCATTTTTAGTATTTTTTACTCTACTAATAAAATCTCCTCCGAATTGCCAATTATACCTTCTCTCAATAGTAAAAGATATTTTTTTATTTTGCGGGAAAACAGTTGCCTCTATTTTATTTTGATTGCCGGACTTTTCTTTTTTTCTGAAATAAAAAGAAATAACATTATAAGTCGTATCATCAAAAACTTGCTCGGAAAAAATATTTAATTTTACTATTTCAAATTTATCAAAAAATAAATTCCTAATTTTTTTAGAATTCTCTGCACACAAAAAATTCAACGGAATAATTATTATCCCCTCCTCACAATTTAAAATTGAATTAATAGAAACTTGATATAAATCTTCAAAAATTGAATTTTTTCCAGAAAAGAACTTACTCTTAGTTTCTGCCTCGGCTTTATTTTTGTGTAAATAGGGTGGATTTGTACAAATAAATTTGTACCCTTGGGGTTGATTTATTGAATCATTATAAAAAATTCTTTTATCATCAACGTATTTTTTATCACAATCAAAACCTATAATTTTTTTACAGTTATTTTTCCTTGACCATTCCGTTAAATCACCGCCACCGGCAAAAGGATCAACAACTTCTTTGCCCGCCACAAACCTTTCTAAACCCTGTAAGATATAGTCAGAATTAGTAGTAAAAAATTGTCCCAATTGTTTTTTCATAGTTATTTATATTATAATCCTTCTGCTTGAATTAAAGAAGGTTTATAGTATGCTTTTACCTCCTACATCTTCTCTGGTGCAGAAATACCCATCAATGACAAAGTATTGGCTAAAACAATTTTAGTCGCTTTACATAAAGCCAAACGGGCTTGAGAGGTGGACTTATCAACTTCACCCCTCCCCTCGCTATCGCTCGGGGTCTCGAGTACTCGACACTCCTCATAAAACTTATGAAACTGACGGACGAGATCCAGGGCATATTGGGGCAAACGATGAACTTGGTAATCGTGAGCAATGTCTTCAATAGTTTCCGGTAAGCGGATGAGTTGTTTGATGAGGGCGAGTTCGGCGGGATGGGTTAATTTTTGAGACCCTTCGACTCGCTTCGCTTCGCTCAGGGAATAATCTTTATTTTCTGCTTTGCGCAGGATGGCGCAGATGCGGGCGTGGGCGTATTGGACATAATAGACCGGATTTTTTTCCGATTGTTCTTTCGCCAAATCCAAATCAAAATCCATATGCGTATCCGGCGAGCGAGTTAAAAAGAAAAATCGCGTCGCGTCTTTACCGACTTCATCAATTAAATCGTCAATGCTGATATAAGTGCCGGCGCGTTTAGACATTTTCATTTCCTCGCCGCCTTTGAGCACCCGCACGAACTGCGTCAAAATTATTTCTAATTTATTTTCATAGCCCAACGCTGTGAGCGCGCCTTTGAGCCGCCTGACCGCGCCGTGATGGTCCGCACCCCAAATATCAATTAATTTATCCGCACCTCCATCTAATCTTTTTTTATGGCCGGCAATGTCCGAACCGAAATAAGTTTTATCTCCGCCGGATTTAACAATCACTCTGTCCGCCTCGTCGCCGAATTCGCTGGCCTTAAACCACCAGGCGCCATCCTGCTCATAAATAACTCCCCTTTCTTTTAATAATTTCATCGCTTCATCAACTTGGCCGCTGGCCAATAAATCCTTTTCCGATAGCCAATTATCAAACTTAATGCCAAATTTGACCATTGAGGGCTTGATAATTTCCGCCAAAATAATTTCTACGCCCGCTTCACCGGCGCTTCTGACATCTTTGGTTTTTATGCGTTGCCGTAAATTTTCTATATATTCCCCATTGTACTGCGCCTCCTCATCACCTAAAATTGAATGGCCCAAAACCTCTACTTGGTGGCCGGCGTCATTAACATAATATTCTTTAGAGACTTGATAGCCGGCATATTTCAGCACATTGCCGAGTACGTCGCCCATTGGCCCGCCGCGCGCGTTGCCCACGTGTACCGGCCCGGTCGGATTAGCGGAAACAAAATCAATGCTGATTTTTTGGCCTTGGCCTAAATCAAGCTCGCCGTATTTTTCACCCATGGTTAAAATTTCCGCTATCTGCCCGTGCAAATATTCCGGCGCTAAAGTAAAATTGATAAAACCGGGCTTCACGGCTTCAATTTTAACGAAAATATCGCCGGTTTTTATTTTTTGCGCTAAGTCTTGCGCCAATTCCAGCGGATCTTGGCCGCTTTTTTTCGCCTGTTTCAGCGCCCAGTTGGTCGCGTAGTCGCCAAATCGGCTATCGGCGCAATAGCCGATTTCCGCCTCTCCCGCACCCAATATTTTCTTGATTTCCTGCCTGATATTCATTATCTTTAGTTTATCGTAAAAAAATGCTAAAGTAAACTTATGGAATATGCTTTTAACCGCAAAGCCCTTTTTGACTATGAAATCCTGGAAAAATTTGAAGCCGGGCTGGTTTTGGCTGGTTATGAGGTCAAATCCATCCGCGCCGGACGCCTGTCTTTAGCCGGCGCTTATGTTGTGCTGCACGGCGAAGAAACCTATCTTTTAAACGCCAATTTACCGCCCTATCAGGCCAAAAATACGCCTCCTGGCTATGAACCCAGCCGCAGCCGCAAACTCCTTCTGCATAAGAAAGAAATCACCTCACTCATCGGTCAAACCAAGCAAAAAGGGTTGACTTTAGTGCCTTTAAGAGTATATAATAAATCAGGTAAAATTAAGCTGGAATTCTTTTTAGCCCGTGGCAAGAAAGCTCATGATAAGCGGGAAAAAATAAAACAGCGCCAATTCCAGCGGGAAAAGGACCGAGTGTTAAAGGGAGAACATTAAAAATTGGCTCGCCATCCTAAGTTTCATTGCGCGAAATTTAGGATGGGAGCGAATTGCTTCGACGGTTAATTCTTTTAAAATATGCGGGCCGAGTTCGCTATAATCTCGTTAAACTTATACGCAAACAAAATAAGTGCCAACTTATTTTCAAAAGTAAAAGCGGCTTTTACGCCGACTTTTGCTCCGGTTTTAGCTTAATTGCCGAAACCCATCCGTCCGGCTGATTCTCAATAGGCCGATTGCGGGTGTTATCTTTTTGAGATCGGCGGTTTTTTGTCCGGGAGAAACCGTTTAAAAAACACCAGATAGGAATTAAAATATTTAGCTTAATTTTAAGTTTTAATTCCGAATCAAAAAAATTAAGATAAGCCCGTAGATTTATTTTAAAAATATTTTCTGGACGGGAGTTCATTACTCCCCGCTTCCACCCCATTAGAAATTATTGAATACTTTCACTACAGCAAAAAATAAAAACGCTATAAAAAAATATACAGCGCTATACAGAACATCCAATAATTTCTAACGGGGTCCACTCCGTAAAGAAAATTTTGCAAGATAAAAAATAATCAATTTGATTAAACAAAACAGAGTAAATTAACGCGGGCTTGATTTAATTGAAGTGGCCGAAAAGACCAATCCGCCGGTTTGCCGCATCATTGATTTCGGCAAATTCCAATACCAAAAAGAAAAAGCGGCCCGCAGCCAAAAAGCCCACCGGGTCGAAATCAAAGGCATCCGCTTAAGTTATAATATCGCGGCGCATGATTTAGAAACTAAAGCCAAGAGAGCGGAAAAATTTTTAACGGCTGGCGATCGATTACGGATAGAAATAGTCCTGCGCGGCCGAGAAAAAGCTTTTGGCAATTTAGCTAAAGAAAAACTGGAAGAATTTAAAAATTATTTAAAAATGCCGGTTATTATTGACCAACCGATTGTTAAACAGCCCCGCGGGTTTTATATGATAATCAGCAAAGGCAAAGAAAACCATGAAAACAAATAAATCCATTTCCAAACGATTGCGGCTGACCAAAAAAGGCAAAGTGCTTTTCAGGCCCGGCCGGCAAAATCATTTTAACGCCAAAGAATCCGGCAACCGCACCCGCGGCAAAAAGGGCTTTAAATCATTACCAGAAAGCCAAGCGAGAATTTTCAGAAGTGCTCTATAACTTTTAAATTTATCAACTGCTATGCCACGAGTCAAACGCGCCGTCGGCGCCAAAAAGAAAAGACGAAAAATAATGAAACTGGCCAAGGGCTATATGTGGGGCCGGAAAAACCGCTACCGTACCGCTAAAGACGCAGTCCGCCACGCCTTAGTCCACGCATATGTCGACCGCCGTAAAAAGAAAGGTGATTTTCGGGCGATTTGGCAAGTTCAGATTAATGCCGCGGTCCGCAGCCAAGGCCTGACCTACAGCCGTTTTATCGAAGGCTTGAAAAAAAACAACATCGAGCTAGACCGGAAAATTTTAGCCGATCTGGCGCAAAATGAACCGGCTGTCTTTCAACGGATAGTAGAGAAGGTAAAATAGAAAATATTTATTCAAATTAAAAAATCGCCCCGCGAAATGCCGGGCGATTTTTATTTTATCAATATCTAAGATTATCATTTCTTTTTAAATTGGTAGAAAAATAAAATTACCGCGCTGGAAAAAATAATGCCCAGGCTGTCCACGCCAACATCTTTCAACCGCCCCTCGCGCAAAGGCACGAAATGCTGATGCGCCTCATCAGCCAAAGCATAGGCGATGGCCAGCGCCAAACTCCAAATTAAAGCCTTGATAAAACTGGCGCCAGAACCACGCCAAGCACGAAATAACAGTAAACTCAAAATGCCAAATTCCGTCGCGTGGGCCAATTTACGCCAAAAAACATCCCAAAAAACCGGCATGCCCGAAGCCAAACCGGGAATGGATGACAAATAAAAAATTCCGCCAGCCCAGACAATCACCGGCAACCAATAGATTAAAAATTTATTAAATGATAACTTTTCCATTAATAATATTTATTCCTTCACTTTTTAATAATTCGATCTTCCGTTTTGTCCCCCGATTAAATCCGCCCACTCGACCATTACTCCTAGTCACCCGGTGGCAAGGCACATTTTTATCGCAATTTCTATTTAACGCGTTACCTACCGCCCGCGCTAAATTTTTATCGCCTAATTGTCTCGCTACCTCGCCATAGGCCAAAACCCGGCCACGCGGAATTTTTCTAACTATATCATAAACGCGCTTCTCAAACTCAGTCATGATTTTTTAAAAATTTATTGGCTTTAGTCAATATCTGCTGACTGTTTTTGTATTTTTTCAAACGCTCTATTGCCGCTTCAAAATCTAACCATTCATAACCTTCATGTTCAAAAGAAATTTTTACTTTTTTATTCGGCGCTTGCGCTAAAAAATAAGTAACAAATTTCAAAACGCCCTCGCCCATTTTCCAACCACGCGATAATTGATAATCATATTTAACTTTAAAAAAATACTTTTCCACTTCTTTAAAGCCAGGCACTATCTTTACGCCATCGATACCCGTTTCTTCTTTTATTTCCCTTTCGGCAGCCGCTTGCGGAGTTTCTTTTTCCTCTATTAAACCCTTAGCAAAGCCATACCGCCCATTGCGGTGTTTTAAAAACAAATATTCAATTTTTCCCTTCGGCTCGCGATGAAACACCACCGCGCCGGCTGATTTTTCCACAGGCATAAATTTAATTATCAATCTTTAATTAAAAAATCAAACCTGCCATTTTATATTAAGGTTTTCCATCCCCTGCGCCTTGTTATTATATTTTATCAAAAATTCGCTAATTTGGCCTGCTGTTTTTTCTTTGGTTAATTCTTCGCCATTATAATTTCTGACTAAAATAATTGGTCCGGGAATATCCGTGGCTTCGGCCAATAAATCATTTTGACGCGCTAATTTTTTTAAAATTAAATTTTCTTCGTGGTCGCGGCCAATAATATATAAAATCTTATCCTGCCAAATATGCCGGCCGTATTTTAAAAGTTCCATATCGCTAGCGTTGGCCTGCGGTTCCTTGGTTAATAAAATTTTCAGCCGCTCGGAAAACCCCGGATCGGTCAGCAAGCAGCCGCCAGCCGGACTGGGAAACTTGCCTATGCTAAATTTTTTAGCCAATGCCAACTGGGGCCGGCGGCCGCGGCCGCTAATGGCCAATAATTTTTCACGATCCACCCTGCTATCTTGTTCCGGAATCGTCGGCGCCAATAACCGCGCTGACAACGGCCGTAATAAATAGCCCGCTAGTCCGGCGGCCCGTTCAATAATGGCCAGCGCTTCCCGGTTCTGCGACATCGGCCGTTCGCCGAGCACCTCGCCCGTCGCGATAAAATCATAACCGCCTTTAAGCATTTCCTCTTTTGCCAATTTGAACATCAACGTATGGCAATCTATGCAGGGGTTCATATTTTTACCCCGACCATGTGGCGGATTTTTAACGATAGCTAATTGTTCCGCGCTAAAATCAAGAACTTTTAATTTGATGCCCAGCTGCTCAGCTGCGGTTTTGGCCGTCTCAGCGCCAAAAAAACAGCTGGTGAAAACCAGCCCTGAAACTTCAATGCCCTGCTCCTCGAGAACCTTGACCGCCAACATAGAATCCAATCCGCCGGATAAGAGCACAATCGCTTTGGTCTGTTTATTTTTCATACTCAAAATATCCCACGAATCCCACTTTTGGGCAAATTTTAAGGGCCTCAGAATATTTATTACTTCTTCGGCCCCTTTTAAAAATCATAAAAATTCCTCCCTTTAAACTTAAAACCGAATGAACATCATTTTGAAAAGATTTCCTTTACCGCGTTTTTTCTTGCCGGCAAGTAGGCCGGCAGTTTCAAACTCGGAAACCCCAGATCTTCTTCGGATAAAGTAAATTCTCTGCCACAGTGCGGACAAAGAAAAACAAAATCGTCTCCCTCCATCCGTTGATAATCCGCCGGGCCAACACCATGGCAATGAGAACATTCCAATCGTTTCATTATTACACCCCCTTCCAATCTTTAATAAGAACAATAAAAAAAACTATAGAATATATTTAAAGATACTATCAAAAAACAGGCGAATTGTCAAAATTAAACGCCTGAAGAAGCAAATCTAAAATAAACTCACCTGTTTAGAAAAATTTGCCCGTTCACCGCCGTCAAAAATCTTTATTTTACCATATTCACCGTCGTAACCCGGCTCAATCTTCACCTGACCGGCGCGCACCCTTTTCAGCGCCTCGCCAATCTGATGGTTGGCCACTTTGGTGATAGCGTCGCAATCCGCTTCCAATAAAATCTTAAACTCCGAACCGAATTTATTAATCAAATCACGATATTCTTTCTCCACGCCTTTAGTGCCAACACCCAGATCCATCGCCTCGCCGATTATTTCTTCAAGCGGTATCATCCTGCGGAAAGGCACCGCGCCCGTTGGTTGGCTGCCGACTGGCCGGTTGGCTAGTTTCTCCACTCGATTCATCACGCCAATAATGAGCGGCCGGCCGCAAACCGGACAAAGACCTTTATGCTTTTTAGTTTCCGCCGGATCAAAAACAATTTTGCAATTCCGGTGCCCATCATAATGATATTTCCCCTCTTCCGGAAAAAATTCGATGGTCTCCGCGAGGCGATTGGCAATATTTTTCGGCGCCCGCACGCCCAGCCGCAGTGCTTCGGCAATCTGGCGAAAACCCATAATTTTGCCTTCAAAAATATTAGCCTCGCGGCCTATTTTCCGCGGGCTGTGCGAATCGGAATTAGAAATTAAAGATAAGCCGTCCAAATCACTCCACCGCCAATTCATCGCCGGATCAGAAGACAAACCGGTTTCAATCGCGTAAATATATCTAGTGTATTCGTCGAAACATTCTTTGAGCGAATTAAAACCGGAGCCCGAACCGAACACCGAGAAATGCGGCGTCCAAGCGTGCGCCGGAATAACCAGGGCTTCGGGAGAAATATTCAAAACGATTTTGACCAGTTCCTTGGCGTCCAGGCCCAAAATTGGCCGGCCGTCGGCTTTTAAATTCCCAATCCAGCCTAAATGGGCATTAATTTTTTCCACTACTTCAAAGCTCGGCGCGAAAATCATGATATGCGCTTTGCGCGTTTTATTTTTTTTGGAATAAATGCAGCTAATCTCAGTTGTCAGAATATATTTCATTCCATCAGACTTAATGTTCCAATCCCTGTCCGCTTTAGGCTGATGCTGTTTTTTCAACTGGAAAAGCCCGGGCTCGGCCGGCTCCAGTTTGCTTTTTAATTCTTTAAACCAAGCCGGGTGCGTAAAATCGCCGGTGCCCAAGACATCGATGCCTTTAATCCGCGCCCACTTATCCAAATTCTCCAAGTCCATTTCCTTGGATGTGGCGCGGGAATATTTTGAGTGGATATGAAAATCAGCGATGAATTTCATAAAATGAATTATGATTTCTCCCCTATAACGTATAAATTTTTATTGCCTTTGCTCCGCCTCAAAACACCGGCTTTTTTTATCCTAAAACCGCGGCTACTGATTAACTCTTTTAATTCCCTCTTCCTAAAAACATGAAAATATCTCTCGGCTGTTTTAAAAAATGGCTCCTTAATATCAAAAAAATCCAAATTTGATTTGCCTAATATCTTGTCTAATGAAAATTTAAGCAATAATCCCCAATAAGTGTCTTTTTGCCAAAGATAATAAACGGCAATAATTAATTGGCCTCCCGGTTTCAAAACGCGCTTTGCCTCAACCAGAAATTCCTCCCGGAGTGGCCCCGGAATATGGTGTAAGACCGCAATGCAATAAACGACATCAAAATAGTTATCCGGCCAAGGTATCTTCAAGCCGTCAAAAACGCGAAAATCGCCCGCTGGATATTTTTGTTTAGCGATGGCAATCAGCGCTGCGGCATTATCAATACCATAGTATTCAATTTTTTGGTCAAAAAGCTCTATCAGCCGGCCATTGCCGCAACCTAAATCTAAAACCTTATCGCCGTCTTGCGCGAAGCGCCCTAATGGTTTAAACTCATTCCAAACGGAATGCCTCGTCCGGGAAAAATTTTCCGCAATTAAATCATAATTGGCTTTCACTTCTTCTAAGATTTTTATGGCTGTTTCGCGCTTCATAATTTTACACAAAATTATCACCGACTTAATCAAAAAAGGCGATCTCCGCCCCTCCGTTTTGGCGTCTTTAAAAAGACAAACCGCCGCCCGAGCCAAAATAAAGTTTCCGACTAACGCTGAATTGCTTTCAGTGTATCATAGATTAATTAAATCAAAAAGTATTGCTAAAAATCCGGCGCTGGAAGATTCATTGCGGACACGCGCCATCCGGACACTTTCTGGCGTGGCTGTTGTCACGGTTCTGACCAAACCGCACGCTTGCCCGGGCAAATGCCTCTACTGCCCGAAGGAAAAAGGCATGCCCAAAAGCTATCTTAAAAATGAACCGGCCGCCAATCGCGCTTTTCTGACAAATTTCGATCCCTTCGCTCAAGTCCAGGTCCGGCTGAAAGCGCTCCGCGACAATGGCCATCCGATCGATAAAATCGAGCTTATAGTTCTCGGCGGTACCTGGAGCGCTTATCCGAAGAATTATCGCTATTGGTTTATAAAAGAATGTTTTCGAGCGGCCAATAAACATCTCTCGGCTTCCCCCTGCCAAAGGCGGGGCTCCATCCAGGAAGTATCGCTCGAGCAAACCCCACAGCTGCAAGATGCATCAAAAATTATCCAGGAACTAAGATTCCAGCAACGCCGCAACGAAACCGCCGCCCACCGGATTATCGGCCTGACGCTGGAAACCCGGCCGGACTATCTTGATTTAGCGGAAATAAAAATGATGCGGGAGTTAGGCTGCACGCGGGTGGAACTGGGCGCCCAAAGCGTCTACGGCGATGTTTTAAAAATTAATCGCCGCGGCCATACCGTTGCCAGCACCATCGCCGCCACTCGCTTGCTCAAAAACGCCGGATTTAAAATCAACTACCATATTATGCTCAATCTGCCCGGCTCAACGCCCGCCAGGGATTTAAAAATGTTTAAAATTTTATTCGCCGACGAGCGCTTTCGGCCGGATTTATTAAAAATTTATCCCTGCATGATTTTAAAATCCGCCCCGCTTTATCGGCTCTGGCGCGCCAATAAATATAAACCCTACACCCAAAAACAATTAGTCAATCTGCTGATTAAAATTAAAAAAATAATTCCGCCCTATGTCCGCATCCAGCGGATTATCCGCGATATTCCCAAACAATCTATTCTGGCCGGCTGCGATGTTTCCAATCTGCGCCAATTGATTGCCGATGCCGGCGAGAAACAATGCGTCTGCATCCGCTGCCGCGAAGTCCGCGGCGCCTATTCGCCCAAAGATAAAATCAGATTATTCCGGCAGGATTATTCCGCTTCAGCAGGACAAGAAATATTTTTATCTTATGAAGGTCCGGGCAGAAAAAAGTTGTATGCGCTGCTACGGTTGCGAGTACCATCAATAAATAGAACAAACGATTTTTTACCTGCCCTCCGCCACGCTGCACTCATCCGCGAACTGCATACCTATGGCCATCTGACTTCACTCGGCATAAATTCCAATAAAAAAAATGCCCAGCACCAGGGGCTGGGCAAAAAATTAATGTTTGAGGCGGAAAAAATCATCCGCGGGGAATTTAATGAATACCAAAGCATTGCCGTTATTTCCGGCGTCGGCGTCCGCGATTATTACAAAAAACTAGGCTATTGTCTCCAAGACGAATATATGATTAAATTAATATAGAAGTATTCTTTTTTAAGAAATAGTCAGCGCCGGAGGGGTGCTGATTTTTAGTTTATAAGTTCTTACTATCAATCCATATTAAGAGAGGAAAGAAAATGAAAATTTTTACAGGTAATTCCAACCCCACACTAGCGGAAAAAATTTGCTCTTACCTGAAGATGGACCTTGGCGCCATTCAGGTTAAACGCTTCAAGGACGGCGAAATTTTTGTTGAGATTGACGAAAATGTCCGTGGCAAAGACGTCTTCGTCATTCAATCAACCTGTTCACCGGTCAATGATAATCTGATGGAACTTTTAATCATTATGGATGCCCTACGAAGAGCTTCAGCCCGGAGGATGACCGCGGTTATGCCTTATTACGGTTACGCCCGGCAAGATCGCAAAGTCGCTCCCCGGACTCCCATTACGGCTAAATTAGTGGCTGACTTGATCACTGCTGCTGGCGCCAAAAGAGTGTTAACAATGGACCTCCATGCCGGACAAATTCAGGGATTCTTTAATATCCCGGTGGACAACATCTTTGCTATGCCGGTACTGCTGGATTATATCAGAGAAAATTTTCAAAACGACTTAGTGATTGTCTCTCCGGATGTTGGAGGAGTGGAACGAGCCCGCGCTTTTGCTAAACGGCTGGGCGATGATGTAAAAATCGCTATCATTGATAAGCGCCGTGACCGCCCGAACTCATCCGAGGTAATGCATGTCGTCGGTGATGTAAATGGCTGTATTGCGATACTCCTGGATGATATGGTGGATACCGCCGGAACGCTGACCAAGGCCGCCACGGCCTTAATTGAAAATGGCGCGAAAAAAATTCATGCTTGCGCCACCCATCCAGTTTTGTCTGGCGACGCTTTTATAAACATCAGCAAATCTAAGCTTGATGAATTGGTGCTCACAGACACAATCTCTATAGAACTTAGAGACCATCTCCTTATCGCCGATAAATTAAAAATCCTTTCAGTTGCCCCGCTCCTCGGCGAGGCAATCCGTCGAATTCACGAAGAGGATTCAATCAGCTCCTTGTTTGTTTGAAATAAACCCTCTTTCCACAATTTTAAAAGGCATGGATCCCTATCGGACCCATGCCTCTATTTTTATCAACTTATTAATTGACAAAAATTAATTGCGGATTAAGATAAAAGTGAAGAAAAATACTATGGACCAAAAAATCATCGTAGCCTCCGGGCCGGTCATTATCGAAAACAACAAAGTCCTGCTTAATAAGCATGGCGATGATAATTTATGGAAATTTCCTGGCGGCCGGGTGGAAAATTTTGACTTTAAAAATCCGCTAAATTCCCTGGAAGAGGCCTGCCAGCGCGAAGTGCTGGAAGAAGCGGGTTTTGAAGTTAAAATTATCCGACCGTTAAAACCGATGTTCGTGCCAAAATCTGACGATCCAAATATATGGATAGTCTTAATTCATTATTTAGCCGAACGGCTAGGCGAATTAAAACTCGGCGCGGATATCAAAGAAGCTGACTGGTTTGATATAAATGACTTACCGCCAGACTGCGCGCCTAACATTAAACCAGTTATAGAGGAATATAAAAAATCAATTTAAAAAACATCCCATTCCGCCAACCGGCAAATATGGGATGTTTTTTATTTTTAGTGCGCCCATGAGGATTCGAACCTCAATTTCCGGCTTCGGAGGCCGGCGATCTATCCATTGAGCTATGGGCGCCTATGCTTGCTAAAATTCCCCAAAACACCCAGAACAAAATCTGTCCCTGCTGCAGATCCCACAAAAAATGGTCGCTCAGGCTAAAAATGAAAAAACAGGAAATAAGAAACAAAAGGCAAGAAACAAATAAATCATTTCGGCGCGACCAGGCGCTTTTTATAGTTAAAAACAAAAACGCCAAAAAAGCAAGCAAACCCAGCCCGCCAGTTTCCGCGGCAATCAACAAATAAACATTATGCACCGGCTGAATCAGCCAGCCCTGCAGCCACTTGGCCGATTCACTGAAATAATTAACAAAATTCCCCTGTCCGATGCCCCAAAACGGGCTTTTTTGGATAAATTCCATGGCAACCTGATTATAATAAGAGCGCAAATTCAAAGATTGACCATAAAAAATATCTGCTGAACTGAAACGGTTATAAATTAAAGGCCAATAGAGAATGGTTAATAGTAAATAACCGGTGGCTAATAGCAAAAAAAATATAACCGCGGGCTTTCTTTGAGATTTGTTTTTTATGGCTACTAAAACCAACCAAATGAACAGAGCAGAAAATCCGACAATCATAATAGCACGGGAAAAAGTAAAAAATAGGCCGGCCAAAAGAATCAATAATAAAAAAATATAAATTATTTTTGCTGTCTGCCCTTCTCTTCTGGCTGTCCATAACCACGCTAAACCAAAAATCGCTACCAATAGAATCGCCGCCAGAATGTTCGGGTGCGGCGCCAAGCCGTAGGCGCGGATGATTTTTTCTCCATCAACCGTGATTTTCGCCACACCGGCTAAATCCGGGCTAAGCGGGCTCTCGGTTAAAAATTTCAGGCCCAATGAACTTTGTTTTAAAAATTGCGCGATACCGATAAGGCCTTGGACAGCCGCGCCGGCGACAAAAACCCGCCAAAAATTTATAATGCTGAATTTTGAAAAATTATTTTTTAGATACAAAAATAACAAGCTGAATTCCCAAAGCTTTAAATAAGAATAAATTCCTAATTTTAAATTTGTCGCCACAACCAGCGATAGGCCACTGACCGCCAAAAATGCTCCTAAGGCTAATTCCATTTTACCGAACTGAAAATTTATCTTCCTGCTCCTTAATATTTGCATCGCCCAAAAAATAATCAGCCCTAAAATTAAAATGTCTGTACCGTATAGATAAATTGATCGCCATTCGTTGAATTCACCGAAAGAATAAAAAATATGCCTGACTTCGAGCGACAAGCAGAATATTAAAATATAAAAAATAATTTTTTCTATTTTAATGCTAACCTTCATTATTTTTTATGTTTAAAATAAGATTACTTTTAATTTTTTCCACCAAATCAAAATCAACCAATTGGTCGGGTTTATGCAAAAAAATGTTATATCCTTTTTCATCAAAACGCGGAACTAAATGCCAATGCACCTGTTTCGTTTCATCCATATAAACCAAATAAACCTTATCGATATTAAATGTTTTTAATAAAGCATTCCTTATTTCATCAACTTTATCCATCAAATATTCATAATCGTTTTTTGATAAAAAAGAAAGATCGGCCGCCGCCTCTTTCCAAACAACGACCGTATGTCCTTTGACAATCGGAAAGCTTGCCAAGCAAATATATAATTTTTTATCTTCGTAAATAATCGCTCTTTTATCAGGTTCCGGTAATTTATCATTCATAATTTTCTTATTTTATTAAATAAAAAACTTCATAAATAATGCCTAAAATAAAAATCGTGGCTAAAAACCAAGCCAGCAATTTTGGCGCCCGGACGCGGTATTCCGGCGCGCGATCGCCCATTTTCTTAGCTTTAGCATGCACCCATAAAATCATTATTCCATGCAAGCCGCCGGCTACTGCTCCTAAAAAACCAATGACTAAAATAAAGTTTTTTAAACCGGCTAAATAAGCCAGCAGCGGCACAAAGCAAGCCAAGATAAAACCCGTCCGTTTCCGACAGTGATAATCGTCGCAAAACATTTCTTTCAAGGCTAAGCCCAGCATCAAAAAAGGCGTAAAAACGGCGAGCAACCCGACGACCGCGCCCAATAAAACCACCCACTCGCCAAAATGAGAGACCAAGCCGGAAATGGCGTCAGGCGAAGTATCGCCGCCGGAAACGCCGACAATAACCAAGGTAAAAAATAGATAAAGGACAACCGGCACTATTGTTCCCCAGATAATCGCCTTTTTCAGGCGTTTTTCATCACCCTGCAAGATCTTGCGCATTTCCGGAATTGCCGCCGAACCGCCCAAAGAAAAAAGAATAATGCCATAAGGCAAAAAAAGGCTCTTTAGATCAAAAGTCGCTAAGTTGCCGAAATTCATCAACGACGCACCTTTGATTAATAAAAATATTAAAATCGCAAAAAGCAGAGTTTTTAAAAAAAACTCATTGCGCGAAACTGCTTTCAGGCCGAAAAAAATTATAAAAGAAGCAAAAGCGGCAAAAATAATTGCCCAAATAACTTCCGGTATGGACAGCCAGCGGCTAAAAATTATTGATAAAAAGTGGCTGCCCAAAATTACATAAGCTAGCAGTGCGCCATAATATTCCAATAAAATTGAGAAGGTAACAATTTTTTTGGCGCGCTGGCCGAGATATTTGGCCGCGTAGCCGACCAGCCGATGCGGCTGGTTAGTGCGTAAAATTATTTCACCATAGCAAAAATGAATAATCAAAATTGCCCAACCCAAAAATAACAAGTAAAAAATGCCGACAATCATGCCGGCCTTAGCCATGGCGTAAGGGATGCCGAACATGCCCGCGCCGACAACCATGCCAATTAAATTAACCACCGCATAGATAAAGCGGTGTTTTTTAAATTCCGATGTCATTGTTAAAAACCAAAATTTACCAATGGAAAAGTCTGCTTAAGAATATAAAAAGATAAGGCGCCCCACAAAATTGAAACAATAGCGATAATTATTCCTTCTTTTTTCAATTCCGGCTCGCTTAAATAAAAAGCGGCGATAATAAAACCCGAAAAAACGGGATTCAAAAGTGCGATTAAAATCCCCGCCCAAAACCACTTTTTTTTAGAAAAATTCACTAATTTTTTGTTATAGTAAAAATACTTTATCGCCCTCCCTGATCGGCTCGCTGAATTTCACACCGACCGAATCGCCGGCTTTAGCCGCGTTGATATCCTCATGGTTAACCTGCATTGAATCAATTGTTTGTTCAAAATCCGCGTGTAAACCCAAGATATGAATTTTATCACCAACTTTTAATCCGTCGGACAATTCAATAATGCCCACGCTGATTTTTCCATAGAAGTGGCTGATATGACCGATTAATTTTTCTTCCGCCATATATTTCACCTCCCTTCGCCGATTTTGCCCGCGAACTCAGCGAGTAGCCGCGCATTATTATTCTCCCCCGCCTTTGCCCGGCGCAAAATCTATCTCAATATCTTTTTCTTTTTTAATTAATTCCACTAATTTCTCCACTAAAATTTTCGGGTCGCTTTCGTAGATGATTTTTCCGCTGCCGCGATGGCCTTTTTCAACAATACCTTTTATCTCATCAGCCGTGCCGCCGGTTTCCGTTAAAATGCCAATGGGTTTTTTATCTTCAAAAGCAATTGTAAACTCATTGAGCGTGCCTAATCGCCCGCAAACAATAATTACCGCGTCCGAAGCTCGCGTTAAAATAAGATTCCGGCCGGAATATTCAAAGCCGGTATAAACAATCAAATCATGATAATCAACCGGCAAATGATAAGTTTTAATATGCTGGGCTTCGGAAGCCGCCGGCGAAAAACCGACAACAATACCGCCTTCTTCTTTAGCGCCGATAGCCGCCCAATAAGGCGTGCCGGTGGTAGCGCCAGTTAAAACAATGCCATTCTGCCTGATAATTTCCCGCCCCAGCTCCTTAGTTTTTTCCATCGCATCAGGCGCGCAACAATCCGTCCGCGCCGCGCCGGAAATACAAATTTTATATTTAAGATAAGCCTTGGCAACTTGTTCCATATATTTTATTTTAATCTAAAAATAGCTTTTGGTCTATTCCAACTCTGCCACCTCGCCCATCTCCGGCACCGTCGCTTTAACACCCAATTCATCACGGACCAAACCGGCTAAAACATTAGCGGATCTAGCCTCACCCTGGCAGATAAAAATATTTTTCAATACGCATTCTTTCTTTTCGCCATAACAAATTTTCTGAAAATGGCCGAGCCACTCCATTAAAAACCGCTGGTCCGCGTGCGCCGAATAACCGGAAATCGCCTGAATTTTGGCGCGGATAGCCACCGGCTGGTCCAAAATTTCCACCCGTTTGGCGCCTTCGGCAATCCGCCGGCCCAATGTCCCTTCGGCCTGATAGGTAATCAACAAAAGCGTGTTTCGCGGTTCTGATAAATACCGGACCTCATGATGGACAATCCGCCCGCCCTGCGACATGCCCGAACCGGCAATAATTATTTTTGGCGAGGGGATATCATTTATTTCTTTTGATTCCCGAGAAGTCCTAGTCAGGCGCAGACCGGCGAAATTAAAAAGATCATCGCCCGATTTAATTTCCGCCGCCGCCTCGTTGTTATAATACTGCGGAAATTTTTTATAAACTTCGGTAATTTTTATCGCCAGCGGGCTATCAATAAAAACCTGCACCGCGGGAATTCGATGATTTTCTGCCAATTCATTCAAATGATACAACAATTGCTGGGTGCGCTCCATGGCAAAACTCGGAATCATTAGAACGCCTTTTTTTGCTATCGTCTCTTCAATCGCGTTTTCAATTACTTCTTTACAGGCCAGGGCTGGCTCATGATTTTTGTCGCCATAAGTTGATTCAACCACCACATAATCAGCTTGTTCTAAAAAATCCGGCGGCCGCAGAAATGGCACAGGCGGATGGCCTAAATCGCCGGAAAAAACAATTTTCTTGCCTGCCGTTTCAATCTCGGTTATTGCCGAACCGAGAATATGACCAGCCTCATGAAAAGTAAATTCCACCCCTTCGCTAATTTTTGTTTTTCGATAATATTCAACCGGCATAAAATGCTCCATGACGCGCTCAACATTCTGCATGTCAAAAAACGGCACCACGTTGGCTTTCATCGCTTTTTCTTCTAGAATTTTGACGCTGTCTTCCAAAATTAGCCGTGTAAATTCAATTGTCGGCGGCGTGGCATAGATTCGGCCGGCAAAACCTTCTTTGATTAATTGTGGCAAACGGCCAATATGGTCTAAATGAGAATGTGAAATAATTACCGCGTCAATTTCTTTCGGCTCAAAAGTAAATGGCTCATAATTTCTTTTTTCCAGCTCTTTCTCGCCCTGAAACAACCCGCAATCAACAAGAATTTTATAATTTTCTGTTTCTAACATGTAGCAAACGCCGGTCACAGCCTTAGCGCCGCCGAAAAAATGTAACTTCACCCCGTTAGAATTTTTCATATACTTTTTATCCCACAATAGAGTGTTCAAAAAACTCTAGCGGGGTTCATATAATAATTAATATTTATCCGTATACTCTTTAAATAAATCCATTAAAATCTTCGTATTTTTCCCAACTCGCCCGTCACCAATTTTATTTTTGTCAATTTTGACCACCGGCCAAATTTCACGCGTCGCCGAAGTAATAAATGCTTCATCCGCTTGCTTGATTTCATTAAATTTTACATCCCTTTCCTGAACCCTAAATCTCTTTTTGGCTAACTTAATGACAAAATTTCTGGTTATACCGGATAAAATGCTGTTTTTTGCCGTAATTAAAATATCGCCCTTAAAAATAAAAAAGTTGCTGGTGGCGCCTTCCAGCGCCAAGCTTTTCCAGACATAAAGCGTTTCTGCGGCCGCTTGCTCTAACCTCAACTTCTGCAATTTGACCATCGTCAAATAATTATTCGTCTTCACCGAAGGCAGCTCGCGCTGGTGCTCAAAAGTATTGATTTTCACCCCTTGCTGATAAATCGCCGGCGAATATTTGGGCAATTTTTTTACTAAAATATAGGCATTGGGCCGGTTATAATTGCAATTCAGCCCGTCTTCGCTTTCCCCGCCGGTCAAAATAATTTTAACGACCCCATCAGCTAAGCCGTTCTTTTTTAAAAGTCTGGTGATATCCGCCAATAATTTTTTTTCAACAAAAGGGAATTTCAAATGCAGGGCTTCGGCTGAATTTCTGAAACGCGCCAAATGTTCTTTAAATAAAAATGGCTTTCGATTATAGGTACGAAAAATTTCAAAAACGGCATAACAGCGCAAAAAACCAATATCGTTTAAACTGATACGCGCTTTATTTTCCGGTAAGATTCGGCCATTATAATAACAATATTTCATTTTAATTTTAACACACCCCCTAATGTCCTGTTATTTTTAATTCTCAACTTTGGCGCGGCGGCGACTTTCTGATATCGCCAGACACTCGGCGTGCGATAAGCGGTTTTGCCCTTATGCGCTCGCGCCCGAGAATAATTTTTCATATAAGAATTGTAGCAGTTTTCTTTCTAAAGCAAAACATTGCCAAATATATGATGATGTGGTATAGTAATAATAGTTATTTATACTTAGACAAATAAAAATTTACATCCATATAAGGAGGTAACTATTATGGTAAAAGACAGGGGTTATGTATCATGCAAACATTGTGGAACACCGGTCTATGGAGGGGCAGATAAATGCCCTAATTGCGATAAAAATCCCTACGCCCCAGATGAAGAAGGGCTTTATGGAATGAAACCAAAAGTCCGAAAGGCAAACAAAACCACAGATCGAAGTATTCCAATCCACTGTTAATTTCCTCCTCCAGCGCTCGCCCCCGCTACCCAGGGGCTCATTTTTTTTCTTAAAACAAAACCCCATCAGAGATGGGGTTTTTAAATTACCCAAGAGCAACATATTTTAAATTACTCAGCCGCGTCAAAGGCGTTATAAACAATCAGTGTTTCTTTTTTTGGATTTGGTCCCTTAACCGGAACTGTATCTCCTCACAGAATTCGTTGACTAATTGACGGATAATATCATCCGGCAATTTTTTCATGATACTAAGGCGTTTCAAGCCCTGCTTCAAAAAAAATTCCCGGCCATCTTCAAAACAAAGAAGATGATAGTCAACGAATATTTTTCCCCTCTTGGCAGTGGCCAGTTTATAAACCTCGGCTCCTTCTGGAAAAACCCATTCGGTCCATTTAATCTCGCCCTTATCTTCGAAATACCGTATGAACCCGCCAAGCTTTTTCAATTCCCGGCTTTGGGCTAAAATCGCGTAGGGTTTATGCGCTATTGTGCAAACGCATTCTTTTTCTTTCTCAAAAAACTTCTTGTTTTTTATCTCCGTCTTAATTTCTTCCACAATGGCATCAGTAAAAACTAACGCCTCCTCAGACAACAACAAAGCCAACTGTCTTAACAATATTCTCATCTCGCCCTCCTTAGATTGATAGGAACTATCTCTAGCTATCTATTTTATTTGTAACTTTTTCAACTCTTTTCTGACTGCTATTCGATCATCCCAGGCAATTTTTTTATTGCCCTCAACATAGGTTTGTTCCGTGCCCTTGCCTAGAATTAATACTATATCCCCTTGCCGCGCCAAAGACAACGCTTTAGCAATAGCATTTCTTCTGTCTTGAATTTCAAATAGATTGGGAACTGGGAATTGAGAACTGAAAATTCCAGATTTTATCTCTGACAAAATCTGGCTTGGGTTTTCATCATAAGGGTCTTCATTGCAAATTATGATTAAATCGGAATTTTCACTGGCAATCCGCCCCAGTTCCGGCCGCTTCCATTTGTCCCGCCCGCCGCCGGCTGAACCGAAAACAGAAATAATGCGCCCGCCTGATAATTCTTTAAATAATTTAAAAACTTTGGCAAAAGAATCCGGCGTATGCGCCAAGTCCACTACCACCATAAAATCCTGCCCTTCATTAATTATTTCCAGCCGGCCGGGAATGGCTTTAATTTTGCCCAGCGCCGCAGCTGATATTTCTAGCGGCACACCGCAGGCCAAACCGATTGCCGCTGCTGCCACACAATTATAAACATTAAACTCGCCTAATAAATTAGTTTTAAATTTCACATCATTAGTTTCAAACTCGCTACCGCTAGCGGATAATTGAACATTCTTTACATTTAAAATTGATTGGGGATTACTTTTTAAAGTATAGCCAAATTTATTTTTTACCTCATGCTTTAAAAAATACTGGACGTTTTCATCATCCAAATTATAAACTCCAAAACTTTCCGGATTTTTCGCCACGGCGGAAAATAATTTCATTTTCGCGACACGATACTGCTCAAATCCGCCATGTGCCTCCAGATGTTCAGGCGCTAAATTCGTGAATACCGCCCCCGCCCATTTAATAAACCGATGCCGGCTTTGTTTTATCCCTTCGCTAGTCACTTCCACCAACGCATATTCACAGCCATTTTTTACCATCTGCCGCAAAGTCTTTTGCACAAAAAACCGGCCAGGCATGGTCATATGATATGGATTCATCACTTCTTTTTTTCCATCATTGATTGTCAGCGACGATATCCAGCCAACTTTTTTCCCTGCATCTTTTAAAATATTTCCCGCCAAAAAAACCACCGTTGACTTCCCTTTCGTCCCGGTCACGCCGATAACTTTTAATTGCCGGCTCGGGAAACCATAAATCAGCGCACCCATCAGCGCCCATTTCCAATGATACCAATAAAGTATAAAATCGGGGATTAATTTTTTAAGTAATTTTTTCATTTAGCTTTATCTTTTCTATTGATTCTTTTATTACGTCTAAATATTTTCTAATAGTCTCGTTGTTAATTTCTCTTTTACCATTATGCACAATTCTATTTCTATCTTTTATCGCTCCAATTAACAAGCTCATTTTTTGAAAATCTATCTTATCAGATAAAACTTTCTCAATCTTATATATAAGTTTTTTCTTTTTATAAAAAATTCTAAAAATGATCGGAATCTTTATATTAATGCAAGAATTTAAGATTATCTCTATAGCTATAACGGCGCTAACAAGCGACTGCAAAAAATGGCCTAATGCATAATGCCTTTCAGCTTCCATAAAAAATATTTCTTCTAAAGGAACACCCCCCGTAAGCAGTTTTTGCAATTTATTATGCTCGGTTTTACTGAGAATAGGAGAATTTGTTAACCCGCCTCCAAAAGAAATTCTAGTTTCAAAAATTTGCTGAGGGATTCGGCCCACACTAAGCTCTCGCATATTTTTTAAATCCTGAATATTTGCTATAGCTGGCCGATTACTTAAAAATCTATAAGCATCTATAAATTTATTAACTGCTTCTATAATTTTTAAATTATAGACCTCAACTAACCTGCTTCCTGGAATATTGGGATCATAATCAGGAATTTCTATCGTCAATTTAGAAAATCTAAAAGCGGCGTTCGTATCACTTTTTACTTCTACGTTTATCCCCCTGCCAAATCTTGAATCATATTCTTCTCTAGTCTCTTCGTGAATAATTTTGATATCTTGATCAATATTAAAAATGAAATCGTCTTGAAGATATAAACAAGTCGGCAAACTGAATGAAATTTTTATTTTTTGTTGTTCACCAGTCATTATTTATTTCTCATCTCCTTATCTTCTGCGCTAATTTATAAATAAAATACCAAAATTTATTCAACGGATAATCCCAATAGCCGATATAATTTTCCTCGCGCCCGCCAAAACCCTTTTTAAAACGGGTAAAGCCGGCCCAAGACGGCCCGCGCTTATCCAAGGTGTGTTCATTCACAATGCCCCAAAAATCATATTTGGCGCAGCCCGCTTGCTTGGCATATTTGATTTGTTCCCATTGCAATAAATGCGGCGCCATCACTTCACGGTGTTCGCTTGATGTTGCACCATGAAGATAAGTCGCCGTGCCGCCAAAAACAGATAGAATATTGGCCGCAATAATTTTATTTTCATATTCGGCAACAAATAATTTCATCTTCAAATCACCGCTAATCTCCAACTGCTTCCGATAATACTCCTTCGGATGATGTTTTATATTTTTTCGTTCCGAGGTGCCTTCATTAACCAGCCGATAAAACTCCTCAAAATATTGCTCAAAATTTACGTCATCGGATGACGTAAATTTTACTTTCACGCCTTTGCGCTCGGCCAGCCGAATATTATAACGCCATTTTTCATGCATTTTTCCTAATAATTCTTCCTCGCCTTCATCTAATTCCAAAATCAGCGTCTGCGACGGTTCAATATCATAATGCAATTTTTTGAAACCTAGTTTTTTAAAATTATCGTCATTTGCTAATTTCCATCCCGGCCCAATCCGCCAAAACATCACATCTTCTTTTTGGGCTTCAACTTTAATTTTATCAACAAATTCTTGTATTTTGCCATTTGCTATTGGCTCTTGGCTATTAGCTATCACTGGTCCACGCGGCGCATACCAATATTTTTTATTAATCACCGGCGCCGTCATTTCAATGAATTGCGCTTGCCAATCTTCACCAGCCAATCGAAAAACGCGCCTGCCAAACGCGCGCTGAAACTCGCCCCATTCCCAAGATTGCAGAAAAGAGCCGCTGTTAGCAAATATAAATTTGTTCCAGGTTTCTTTATCCATTTAGATTATCATTTCGTGTCATCTCTTCCCCAACCTCTTTAACGTTTCCCTGACTTTATTTTCTATACCTTTAACTTCTGCCGGCAGCTGCTTCAATGCCTCCCGCGCTTCGTAAACCTTATAGCCCAGCGCCACCAGGGCGTCAATGATTTCGATTTCGTCAGCCACCTTAAATTTATCGCCCGCGCCTTTGGTTAATTTTTTAACTTTGGATTTCAGTTCAATGACGATTTTCTGCGCTACTTTTTTGCCGATGCCGGAAACCCGCGCTAAAATCGTTTCGTCACCCAAGACGATTGCTTCCTGCAAATCCTCAACCGAAGCCACAGACATAATATTGGCCGCCGTTTTTGGTCCGATACCCGGAATAGAAATTAATAATTCCAGCATTTCCACCTCATCAAAGCTTAAAAAACCGAACAAATCCCAAGCGGTTTCTTTAACCGCTAAATAGGTAAATAATTTTATCTGTTGGCCAACGGCCGGCAACTTAGAAGCGGTTTTTTCGGCAACAAAAACTTTATAGCCGACTCCATTGGCCGCCAAAATCACATATTTTTCCGCCTTTAATTCAACCTTGCCCTCAATAAATGAAATCATTTGATTATTCTCATCTTACCGCTTCTCTGGCATTTTTTCAATCAAAATTTGCCAAAAAGCAGATTTTCTGCTATATTTATTCTACTAATTCCTAACAAGCTAAAAAACTACAAAATATTCCTATGCCTATTAAAGCATCAGCTAAAAAAGAACTGCGAAAAGGAAAAAGGCGCCAAGCCCGGAATTTAGCGCGCAAAAATGCGCTTAAAAACAGCGTTAAAAGCGTCAAAAAATTATTCTCAGCCGGCCAAATAGACGAGGCTAAAAAACTGATAGCCGCTGCTTATCAAGCCATTGATAAAGCCGCCAGACGCGGCGTCATCAAGAAAAACACGGCGGCGCGCAAGAAATCCCGATTGATGAAAATGCTGAATAAATAAAACAAGGCCCCGCAAGGGGCCTTTTAAATAAACCGGCTGGACTGTTATTCGTTCAGTCTTTTTTTAATTCCTCAAATCGCCGAATGATTTCGGCTTTTATGGCATTGACATGATCCTGCATGTCTTCCGCAAGCGTTCGTGCGGCTTTTTTCCCTTCTACTGCCGCCTCGCCGTCAGAGCCGAAAGACAACATTTTTGAAAAACCTTCAATCGATTTAGTTGCCGCGAAACCCCGGGCCGACGCTTCAAGACTATCGAGCAACTGTTCAAGGCTCAAAGAACTCAAATCTCTTGCCATATTTTCACCCCCTATTCTGATATGTGAGATATCACCTCGGCTTTTAAAGCCAAAATCTTACCCTGGATTTCTTTTAGAATAGCATCCTTCCACTCCTTTGTTATTATAAGATGCCCTCGCCGCCCCGATTCTTTAAAATAATTTTCGGGAATTTTCCGAGTATTCTTCTTGGTAAAAACCCCTATGGATTTTATAGCTTCCGCCGCCTGAACTGCCCCGATAAGCTGATCCAGCAACTTGTCAGGTGTTAAAGACGCTAAACGCCTATCCTTTATTAATGGCAAATCCTCCACCTTCCTCCTATAATTTCGCTAAAAACTTTAATATCAAAATCTAACAAAAATCAGTAAAAAAAGCAAACCTACCCCGCGATCTCCTGCGCCACTAAATCCAATGCCACGCGCGGCTCAATCCGGCCGCTTTTGATTTGAATATCAATTTCCGCTAGACGGCTATAGATTTTTTTAAGAGCCGACAAAGAAAAATTTTTCGCCTGATCAAAGCTTTTCCTTAAAACAAATGGATGAATTTTTAACTTAGCCGCCAAAGCATTAAATTGTGCGCCCCTTTCTAATTGGTCTTTGACCAACAATAAATTGCGGAACTGATAGGCCAGCATGGAAAATAAATAAATCTCCGACTCGCCCTGCTCTAAATGTTGATGCAATAATTTAAAGGCCAAAGCTTTTTGCCGCTGCCCCAACGCATCAACGGTCTTAAAAATATCGCTCACAACTTCCGCGCCGACCAATGAATCAACATCCTGAACGATTATCAGCTTGCCGGCTTTATAACTCGCCAATTTGTCAGTTTCATTGGCCAACCGCCATAAATCCGCACCGACAAATAATATGAGCTTCTTGACGGCTGCTGGCTCAATCTGACTGCCCTTGTTGGCTATTTCTTTTTTTAGCCAATTCTCCAATTTAGCGCCCGATAATAAATCGAATTCTTCATTCACCGCATATTTGCGTAATTTTTCAAATATGGCGCTGGTGTTCTTGCCTTTAAAAAGATATTTGCTTTTTGTTTTTCTTTCTTCGCTCAAAACTAAACTCTGATTTAAAAATAAAAAGCTTTCCTTGTCCGCGGACAGATGATTTAAAAAGTCATCCGGCATATCGACTTCTAAGGCATTTCCAGCCACAGCCAGCTTTTTCTCAGCGAACATGGAATAAGCACCCAAAAAATCCTTGAGTTTGGCGAACTCCCCTTCCTGCGCCAAATCAAATTTGCCTAAATTCAGCCCGCTTGAATGCTTGGCCTGATATTGTCCGATTACACTATTGATTTTTTGGCGCAGCCGATAGGTATCCGCACCGTAGAAAAAGTAGAGCATAGTCAGTTCCACTATATGATAAAAACAGCAAAAAGACAAAAAAAGAACCCGGCATTCACGTATGGTTTTTACATATTGTGTGAATGTCGGGGTTTAAGATTCAAAAGATTTCCTTAATTCCCGATAAATTTCTAAAAAAGGAGTGGGCTTATTGATAATTTCACCGCCTTTATTCATTTCGCCTTGACCGCTGAAAAAAATAACAGGAATATCATCGCTGATTTTTTTCACAGCTTCCTCAAAGCCGGCACTTTGGCTTTTGGGAACATCGGCAATGACCGCGGAGACATCAAAAGTCGTCGCTGCTAGCCAGCTAAGGGCCTCTTGATGATTATTAAAAGATATCACCTGAAAATATTCGGCCAGCTTTCTGCTGATCACTTCAAGCGTCATACTATCGCCAATTAAAATCACCATATGGCTTGCTGTGGCCTTTCTGATTGCTTCTTCAGCAATCAACGATAAATTTAATTTTTTTATTTCATCAAGACGAAACCAACGGGCCTGCTCTATCCCTTCCTTTTTTAAAAGTTTTCGGGAATAGGTTTTTGACCTATCCTGGTCATAATGAATGCCTTCGCAAATAAAAAAAATTCGCGAAGGTGTATGCGAAATATCCTCTAGATGAAACAGAGTTCTCATATTGGCTTCATCTAAGGATATCTCTTCCTTCCCTTCCCGCCAGGCTGCCGAATGGAGCATTTCATCAGTATGCTCAATATGCCCGCCGGGCAGCATCCAGCGGCCTTTTTTATAAATCAACAATAGCCTGCCGTAAATATCCCAAATAATGGATAAAGCGAAAAAACGCCTTTCCTTGCTGTTCCTGCCATTTTCAGCCACTTTTCTCACCGCCTTTCTTATGTAAAAATTTTAACGAACCAAGGACTCCTCCTTAGTCCTTTTAAAGCCATCTTTAGCTTAGTGTCTAAACCATAACAAAATTTTTATTTTTGTCAATGAAAAACGGCAATACTGGCGATTATTGCCAACTGACGCTTTCGCTCGGCTCAACAACCTCAATCCAAATATTACCGGGCATGAATTTGACTTCTGCGCCGGCGGCATCATAAAAATAGAGTTTGCTGCCTTGATTAGCCGCGTCTTTTTTCCATGTGCCGGTGATTTCGGCACCGTTGCGATAAACTACAGCTTTGCCCGAGCCCTCAATCGCCATATCATTATATTGCCCCTCAATTTGCTTGGAAAACGCCCGCATAATCACCACATTTTTTACCGCTATCTGCTGGCCGTTGTTTTTATCAATTTCCTTAGTTCCGCCGCGCCAGCGCGAGTATAAATCAGTCGCCGGATCATAAATATATTTCACCTTGAAAACGCCCGGATAATTGACAGACAATGTTTTAGTCGTGGTCGCTGTTGGACTATTTTGGCTATCCGCTAAATGCGGATAGCCGCTGAATTGGCCTTCCAGCCGGTAACCCAGCTTCTGCGCCGAATTTAACAACCGACTCATGGAACTAAAACCATTATGCGGCGAGACAATGCCGGATTTTCTGAAAAAAGCATTAAAAGGATTTTTCAGCGCGTCAATATTGTTAATTACCCCCGTATTCAATTCATCCAGTGCGAAATGCGAACCGCCCCAATGGGCAAAAATTGCATCCAGCCCTTTGGCTAATGGAATAAAATCGTGCCGCGACGAACGGATAGAGCCGATTTCTTTGGGATCGCCGCAAACAAAAACCGCCATCAAACGATTGATACTGCCGGTAATCACCGGCATTTCCAGCACCAAATCCGCTTCGCTCAAACCGGATAATGGCCGCGCCACCGCGTCGCCCGCCAGCATCACGGCAATCGGCCGCCGCTCGGCATTGGCGCAAGCCAAACCGCTAATCGGGCTAACCGGTAAAGACGGGCTGACTGAAACTGCTTCCTGGTCTTTTGAACCATTTTTATTTATTTCAAATCCTTTCCCCTTACCGAACAAAAAAACTCCGGCCACGCCGGCAATAACTAATAAAATTATAATCAATAAAATTTTGTTTTTCATTCCTGAAATTTAATGCTCTTTATTTTTCCGTCCTCTCTAAAATAATCCTCTTTTCAAAACCGCCGCGCTCCTCCAACCTTTTCTGGCGCTCCTCTTCCAGCTTGCTGGCATCAATGCCTCTTAAAGCCAAAATCGCGCGCATCACCTCCATCATATCCCCGGCCTCTTTAAGAGATATGTTCTCTAAAAATTCCGTCGTCTCTTCATGCAATTTATTTTTTAAAGCTTCTTCGTACTCATCGTCTCCGGCAATATGAATAATCGGTTTTTCTCCGTCTTTTTCTATAATTTCAGGAATTTTATCCCTGACCAATTTATTATACTCCATAATTCATTATATCTATAAAATTAATTTTCTGAAAACTCATATATTTATTTTCTCCATTTCTCCCCAATTCTCACCTGCCTTAATTTCTATTTTCAAGGGCACGGCTAATTCATAAATATTTTCCATAATTTCTCTTATTTGCCCGGCCGCGGCCTCAACTTCTTTTTCCGGCACTTCAAAAACCAATTCGTCATGAACTTGGAGCAAAAGCTTAGAACCTATAGCCGATAACTTATTGCTCTTGGCTATTTCTACCATCGCCATTTTGATTAAATCCGCGGCTGTCCCCTGCACTGGCATATTGATTGCCATCCTTTCGGCAGCAGCGCGCAGATTCCAGGCCGAAGAATTGATTTCCGGAATAAAACGTTTGCGGCCAAATAAGGTCTCAACATAGCCGCGCTCGGCTGCTTCTTTCTTAATATCGTCAACATAACGCGCCACGCCGCTAAACTCATCAAAATACTTTTTAATAAAAACTTTAGCCTTATCCGTCGGAAAACCGGTTGCTTGGGCAAAACCGCCGACACTCATGCCGTAAATCACGCCGAAGTTCAGCGTCTTAGCTGCCCGGCGCTGGCTTGAGGAAACTTCTTCTGGCAAAACATCAAAAACCTCGGCCGCGGTTAAAGTATGGATATCATCGCCCCGCTTTAAAACTTCAATCATTTTTCTATCTTGAGCCAGCGTGGCGACTATCCGTAATTCAATCTGCGAATAATCGGCTGCTAATAATTTATAGCCTTTTTCTGCAACAAATGCTTTGCGAATTTCCCGGCCTAACTCGGTCTTAATCGGAATATTTTGCAAATTGGGATTTTTGGAAGACAAACGGCCGGTCGTCGTGCCCAGCTGGTCAAAAGTCGTGTGCAACCGGCCATCGCGCACAGCCAGTTCCGGTAAAGCATCAACATAAGTATTTTTTAATTTAGCCAACTCGCGGTATTCCAACACCGAATCAATAATCGGGTGCTGGCCTTTTAATTTAAACAATTCCGGCGCGGCTGTGGAAATAACTTTGCCCGGTGTTTTTTTTAATCCTTTGATGGAAATTTTCAGCCGTTCAAATAAAATCTCACTCAATTGCTGCGGCGAACTAATATTGAAATTGATGCCAGCCAACCGGTAAATTTCTTTTTCCAGTTCAGCCAGCCGTTCAGCCAGCCCCTCGCCTAATGAACGCAAATAATCAGAATTAATCTTGATGCCCACCTGCTGCATGGCCATAATCACCGGCACCAGGTCTTTTTCCACTTGATAAATCTTTTCCGACAGCACGCCGGCCTGTTTCGCCGCTTCTATTTTTTCATAGATATTTTTCGCTTCGTCGCCAGCCGGTTCACTTATTTTTTTGGCATTTGCTTCCCGGCCGGCCGGAGCAGCAAACAAAGTTTGTGCCTCTTTTTGATTATCAGCCGACTGGCCGGCACCGTTTTCCTCCAGCCGTTTGACCAAACTGAAAAATCCCAATTCTTTAAAAAGCGCAATGACTTTATTTTTATCATAATCATGCGCTACCGCCGCGGCCAAATCAAACTTAATCGGCACATCGGTTTTAATTGTCGCTAAATATTTGCTAAAAAATGCCTGCTCTTTAGCGGCTAATAATTTCTCCGCTAATTTTTTATTTTTTATTTTCTCTCCCTTTTCCAGATGCTGATACAATTTTTCCATACTGCCATGCTCCTTTAATAGGCTGATGGCTGTTTTCTCCCCGATCCCCGGCACGCCCGGAATATTATCTGACGGATCGCCCTTGAGACCCTTATAATCATTCATCTGGTCCGGTTTTAAACCATAACGCTTATTGACCGCCGCTTCATCATAAATGATTGTCTCTTTAACGCCTTTCTTAAGCGTATAGATGCTCACCTTTTTATCCACCAGCTGCAGGGTGTCTAAATCGCCGGTCGCGATAATGACGGCTGTTTCTTTATTATTTTTTTTGACCTGGGCAACAATGGTGCCCAACAGATCGTCCGCTTCAAAACCCGCCTGCTCAAAATATGGAATGTTAAAAGCGTCCAGCACGTCCTTCACTCTTTTCAGCTGCGCGTATAATTCATCCGGCGCTTTGACGCGCTGGGCTTTATAGGCCTCAAATTCTTCATGACGGAAAGTCGGACCGGGCAAATCAAAAGTCGCCGCGATATAGTCAGGTTTTAAATCCTTCAAAATCCGTAGCAGAATGGAAGTGAAGCCGAAAACCGCGTTAACCATTTCACCGCTATTAGCCGAAAGCGGCGGCAAAGCATGATAAGCGCGGTGGACTAAAGCGTGGCCGTCAATTAAAACTAATTTTTTCATATTATATTTTTATGCATTTATATAATTTTTCCGTTTCCTCCTGATCCTGCCTGACTTTAATAATTTTATTTGACGCGATAAATCCATGCAGCAGCGCGCCTGGATGACAAGCCACTTTTTTTCCCAGAAAAGTGCCCGGCTGGCAGACACTGTTGCAACCCAAAGTGCAATCGTCGCCGATGAACGAACCGAGTTTAATTAGACCAGTTTTAATTTTGTCTATCTCAATTTCCGCGCCGGTTAATTTTAAATTAGCCAGTTTGACGCCGGCGCCTAAATTAACCCGGTTGCCCAAAACGCTGTTGCCGACATAAGCGAAATGCGGCGCCCGGGCGTCATCCAAAAAAATTGAGTTGCTTACTTCCGAAGCATGGCCAACAACAACATTATTACCCAAAAGAACATTGGCCCTGATATATGCTCCGTGGCGAATTTGGCAATTTTCGCCGATAATCGCCGGGCCAGTTATATAAGCGCCGGACTCAACCACGCTGCCCCGGCCCAAAAAAACATTCTGGCCGACAGTCGCGCCGGGCCTGACTTCGCCCAAAATTTCCGGCTGCAAATTATTTTTTATATACTTTTCTAGTTTTTTAAAAATATCAAAAACATATTCGCAGTTATGAAACACGACTTGGTGTTTAAAATCGGTCAAATCAAAATAATATGAAAAATCTCTTAATTCCATAAAAATAATTCAAAATTTTATTTTTCTTTCGTTGTCTCCCACATGTTCAAATTCCAACCACACTGTATCCGCCGGCAAAATATCCCTTATCCGTTCCGCCCATTCAATTACCACCAAATTATCAGGCCCTTTTATTATTTCATTAAAACCCAATTCCGCCAATTCCGTTGGCTTTCCTATTCTGTAGCAATCAATATGATAAAAATTAGCAAATAGCTTATGGTTAATAGTAAATCTTTTTTGGACCACAAATGTCGGGCTAAGAATTTTTTCTTTAAGGCCCAATGCGGCGCCTAAGCCCTGCGTAAAAGTCGTCTTGCCCGCGCCTAATTCGCCGCGAAGCGCCAAAACCAGTGCCCCGCGATGTGGCTTCTTTGTTGCTTCCTCCAGAATTTTCCCTGCCAATTGCTGCGTTTCTTCAGCGGTTTTAGTGATAAACTCCATATAATTAATTATAGCATAAAAAACTATCGGCTCCTCTCTTTTTTAAAGATAAAAAAATCCCAAAAAAAGACGGGCGAGACGATTATCGGCTTGATTGCCGATTGTCGCCTGCCCGTTAAAGCTTTTACCTTTGAAAGAACCGCTGCAATCCATTCCCAATAATTTCTTGGGGACGGATTTCCATATGTTGCTGAAACGGCCCGGGATAGGCCGCCTGGTTAGATCCCTGCACGCGCAAAATATAATTTGCGCGCAGCTCTGAAGCGCCAGCTGTGCCCGAAAAACTAAATCGGTCGCGATCCGTAACTTTATCCGTCCTAAAAACTTGGACGTACGGATCGCAGTACATTTTGCCGAACGCGCCGTGATAGATAAACACAAAAGCTGTGTAATATCTATCCGCATCCAGAAGGATGGGCTTCTGTGGCAATCCAGCCACGACTGGAAAATTCCGGCCTGGCGAATTCTGTAGTTTATACGCGGCAATATAACCGCGTAAAACCATATTCCCGCCGCCCACATTCGGCCAAACTTCTGACCGCCGCCGCTGGCCCTCATACAAATACACGACTGCGTGAGTGCAGGTGTACTCGTTGACGGCCATGAATGCCGCTTTCGGACCGTACTCCGGCCCAAGGTTAGCCAACTGCCGTGGTGAAATTTCCGGCCGTAGATTTCGCCTTTCGACTGTGACACATCCAGCTACCAAAACCGCAACCGATAAGCAAAAAAACAAAAAAGTTCTTTTCATTTCTTCCTCCCCTTTTTCAAAAGAGTGTCTAAAAGAAACGGAGTCACCTCCCCATTAACATAACCCTCTGGGGAAAAAGAATCCTGAATCGAGATGACCACATTCGGCCATCTCACTTTTAGCCATTCCCATCTACCGTTTATAAAAGCCTGGGCCTGAGAATGCCCTTCCGGAACGGCTGACTTACCGACAGCTATCCTGACTGGATAGCGCTCGCCGACAACCGAGACGGCATAAATCGCCTCATGCCGACAGACCCCTTGGAAAGAAGTCGCGCATCCAGTTGATAAAATGACGATAAACAACAATATCCATATCCATCCAAACAATTTTTTTTCTCTCATAGTACCCTCCTTATCCTTATATAGAAAAGTTAGAAAATTTGCTGTTTTTAAAGAATATAAAATTATACGTCTTTTATATATATTTGTCAAGGTTAATTTACTCTCAATTTCCAACCGATTTCCTACCCTCAACATCATATAAATATGCTAAATTATACACAGGGGTTGACCCCGTTAGAAGTTCAAAGATACTATTTAACTAACCGTGATAAAAAAGAGCGATTTCGCCTGCGGCTTTACTTAAAAAAACTATAAAATATAATCAAAAACCTCTAACGGGGTTGACCACCCTTATCTTTTACGCTAAATTTATCTAATCCCTTTTTATCATTGATTCTTTTTATTCATGCTGACACCACTCCAACAAGCTATTGATCTCATCCAAAAAAGCCAAAAGATTTTAATCCCTCTGCCGGAAAATATTGACGGCGATAATTTAGGCTGCGCGCTGGCGTTGGCGTTGGCGCTCGGCAAACTCAATAAAAAAACTGATATTGTCAGCCTGGAGCCGATTCCGGAAAAACTAAAATTTTTGCCGGCGCTGGATAAAATAAAAAATGAGCTGACGGCCAGCCGCGATTTTATTATTTCTATTGATACCAGTGAAAATAAAATTGCCAAACTCCGCTATGAGACCGCCGACAAAACGCTCAAGATATATCTCACCACGCCAGCGCGCGTCGAACAAAAAGACATTAAACTGGAACCCGGTCCTTTTGCTTATGATTTAATTGTCGTTCTCGGCGCGCCGGATTTAGAATCGCTCGGCCGCCTGCATGAACAAAATACCGAACTATTTTTTGACAAACCAATTTTAAATATCGATCATCAGGCCGCCAATGAACACTTTGGCGAGATTAATCTGATCGAACCGACTGCCGCCGCCGACGCCGAAATTATCGCCCGCCTGATTGAAAAAATAAGGCCGGATTTGATTGACCAAGAAATCGCCACCTGCCTGCTCACGGGACTCATCGCTGCCACCCGCAGTTTCCAAAATATCAATACCACGCCTCAAGCATTAAATTTGGCTTCGCTGTTGATCAGCCGCGGCGCGGCGCAAGAAACAATAATCCAACGGCTCTACAAAACAAAACCGCTAAATTCCTTGCGGCTCTGGGGGCGCCTCTTGGGCAAAGCGGAACTGGATGAAAAACAAAAAACTATCTGGCTGCCGACAGCTGCGGATGATTTTACGGCTACCGCTACCACCAGCCAAAACCTCTTCTTTATTTTGGAAGAAACCGAAGACTATTTTCCCCAGATCAACCGCCTGTTTATCCTCTGGCCCGGCGATAACGGCTTGATTGAAGTCTTAGCGCAAATTAAACAGCCGGAGATTTTACAGCAACTCAATTTACAATTTGGCGGCACGGCTAAAAACAACCGCGCGTTGTTTAAATTAAGCGCACCGGACATGGCCCAAGCTAAAGAACAGATAAAAAGAATATTAGAAAGTTCAAATATTGCTTAACTAATTAAAAATTCCCGCCAACAGCGGGAATTTTTAATTTAGACACCTGCCCCATTAAAAGTTTATAAGAATATATTTTCACAACTTCTAACGGGACTTGCGTTTTCCATTTTTATACATTAGAATTTAGTTAATAGAAAGCGGTAAAAACATTTTTTATGGCTCCAGCCAAAAAAAACAATATCGACGAACGATTATCCGAGATTCGCCGCCGCGAAGAAGAAGGACGAGCCGAACTATTAGCTCAAAAACTTGACCTACCCTATATTAATTTGGCTAAATTGCCGGTTGATTTAGATTCCCTGTTGTTTCTCAACGAAAAAGAAGCGCTCCAGGCGCGCCTGGCTGTTATTGATAAAATGGAAAAAAATATTAAAGTAATTCTAGCTGAACCGGATAATCCGGCGACCAAAAGTTTACTAGAAAAGCTAGAAAAACAGGGTTTTAAGATAAGCAAATTTATCGTTTCGCCCCATAGCTTAGACAAGGCCTTTAAATTGTATAAATCTGTTGCTAAAAAAGAAGGCAGTATTACCGGCAAAGTTAATATTGACCAACAGGAATTGGAAAAAATCCAGCAAGAATTAGCGTCGCTGGCAGAAATAAAGAAAAAAATGGAAGCGGCCCAGGCGGCCCAACGCGAGGCAACGGAATTATTGGAAATCATTATTGCCGGCGCTCTCCAAAATGAAGCTTCGGACACGCATCTGGAAGGCAAAGAAAACGGCGCCCTGCTGCGCTACCGCATTGATGGCGTTCTCCACGATGTGGTTTCTTTATCGCCCAAGACATACCAATTGGTTTTATCTCGCATTAAACTGCTCTCCGCCATGGTCCTTAATATCCATGACAAGGCGCAGGACGGCCGCTTCAGTATCGGCACAAGCACAGCCGCAATTGAAGTCCGCGTTTCCATTATTCCCGGCCCTTATGGCGAAAATGTCGTGATGCGCTTACTTAATCCCAAATCCATTAATCTAGGCCTGAAAGACCTGGGCTTTCGCGAAGATATGTTAAAATTTATTGAACAGGAAATTAAACGGCCCAATGGCATGATTGTCACCACCGGCCCGACCGGCTCCGGCAAAACCACCGCCCTCTATGCTTTTTTAAGAGAAGTCACTGATCCGGAAATTAAAATTATTACCCTAGAAGATCCGATTGAATATCATCTAGCTGGTATCACCCAGACACAAGTGGAAACCGAACACGGCTACACTTTCGCCGCGGGACTCCGCGCAATTCTTCGCCAAGACCCGGATATGGTGTTAGTCGGCGAAATTCGCGACACGGAAACCGCTGAAATCGCTATCCAGGCGGCGCTCACCGGCCACATTGTTTTTTCCACCCTGCACACTAATGACGCGGCCGGCGCTATCCCTCGTTTCATTGATATGGGCGCCAACCCGACTACTCTCTCTGCCGCTTTAATTGACATTATGGCCCAACGCCTTCTTCGCCGCATCTGCCCAAGCTGTAAAAAAGAATATGAACCATCGGCCGAGGAAAAAGAAAAAGTAAAAAAGGCGCTGACCGGTTTGCCGCCGGAAGTCAAAATCCCGGATATCAGCAAAGGTTTTAAATTATACAAAGGCGCTGGCTGTCCGGCTTGCAACAATACCGGCTATAAGGGCCGCGTCGGCATTTATGAACTAATCCCGGTTGACGCGGAAATAGAAAAATTAATTACCAAATCCCCTTCTCATGCCGAAGTTCTGGAACTGGCGCAAAAAAAGGGTTTTATTTCAATGTATAAAGATGGCATGATTAAAGTGCTGGCCGGCATCAGCACCTTGGAAGAATTAGATGATATTGTCGGAAAACAGGTGTAAAACCCTCCCTCGCTAAAGCTTCGAAGGGCAAATAAAAAGCCCCGCGCATGATAACACACGAAGGGCTTTATCCAAATATTATTAATTGACCAAATCCAGGCTAATTTGTAGGCAATCTTCTCTACCTAGGGCAGAGAGTAAAGATTTTGCCGAGGAACAATCCAGCCGAAGCCAAATTGCCCAAAACTGAACAAAACCCCGCCAAGACCTAAATAGTGCAAAATGGTCTTTATTGCCTACAAATCAACCAAGATTTGTTGTTTTTTGCACCTATTCTCTTATTTCTGCACTACTTATACGCTTGCTCACAATTCCGCCTTATATTCAAAATTTATAAGCGGTTATAGAGAGATCGGTGCACTATTTAACACTATTCAAAAAGAATAAAGGATAATATCACATGGTATAATTCTTGTCAAGGGCAAATCCTCTCTGACAAAAATTAGCTTAAAATAGTGCCCAAACCAATCATTGACCCAAAAATTGTTGACCAGGACCTCAATCTTGATTTTACCCTGCGGCCGAGCAGCTTTGTCGAATACCAGGGACAGGAAAAAATCAAGGAAAATTTGCGTATTCTAATCGGCGCGGCTAAAAAACGCGGCGAAGCAATTGAACATGTCCTTTTATGCGGTCCAGCGGGACTGGGTAAAACCACCCTCGCCCATATTATCGCCCGCGAAATGAATGTCGGCATTAAAGTCACCTCCGGACCAGCTATCGAGCGGGTCGGTGACTTAGGTTCTATTCTCACCAACCTCGCGGAAAATGACGTCCTCTTTATAGACGAAGCCCACCGCCTGAATAAAATGATTGAAGAAGTGCTCTATCCGGCGATGGAAGATTTTAAACTAGATATTATTATTGGCAAAGGGCCTTCAGCACGCACTCTCCAGCTGGATTTGCCAAAATTTACTTTAATCTCGGCCACGACCCGCCCAGGACTCCTCTCCTCACCTCTCCGCTCGCGTTTCGGCGTGACTTATCGGCTGGATTTCTATCAACCGGAAGATATTGAAAAAATAATTCACCGCTCGGCGAGAATTTTAGATATTGCCGCCGAACAGCAAGCAATAAAAATCATCGCTAAATCCGCCCGCTCCACGCCCCGCATTGCCAACCGCCTTTTAAAACGCGTCCGTGATTTTGCGCAAGTCAAAGGCGACGGCCAAATTACCGCTGATCTGGCCGCTAAAGCGCTAAAAATGCTGGAAGTAGACGAGCTGGGTCTCGAACCGGCTGACATCCGGATTTTAAAAATGATTATTGAAAAATTTGATGGCGGACCGGTCGGTTTGCAATCCATTGCCGCCGCCTGCAATGAAGAACAGGACGCAATAGAAGATATCTATGAACCATATCTCATGCAGCTGGGTTTTTTGGCACGCACGCCCCGCGGCCGCGTTGCCACCCGCTCGGCCTACGAACACTTAGGCCTGAAATACTTAGACAGCACGCAAGAAAAATTGATATGAAGCAAAAAAAGAAAGCCATAAAAATCGCCATCACTATTAATACAATACTGCTGGCTTTTTTATTTCTGCCAAAATATGTTTTTGCCGCTAGCCTTGTCATTAATGAAATCATGTATGACCTGGCCGGCACGGATGACAAACACGAATGGGTGGAAATATATAATGCCGGCGCAACTGATATTGATTTAACGGACCATAAATTTAACGACGGCGACAGCGCTACCAACCATGGTCTCAACGCGCCGGGGAAAAACGGCTCGCGCGGTTCGCTCGTGATTCCGGCCGGCGGTTTTTTACTTTTAGCCGGCGACGCGCAGCAGCTGACCACTGATTTGCCGAATTATACCGGTACGATTATCGACACGGTCATGAGCTTGAATAACACTTCCGCCACACTAAAAATTTTAGACAAAGACAACGTTGAAATAAATTCTGTTTCCTATAATAAAAACATGGGTGCCAATGGCAATAGTAAAACTTTAGAGTGGGATGGCGCATTGCTAAAAGAAAGTTATATTGATGGCGGCACGCCAGGCACAATAAACAGTGTTTTAGGGGCAATACCATCACCCACGCCAATACCCTCCACCTTGCCCACACCAACACCAACAGTGATGGATGAAATCGAAGATGTTCCCTCGACAACAAACAACGCCGGCACTGAAACAGCTTACCAATATTCCCAAGATATTTATCTCAATGAATTTCTGCCCTATCCGGTTAAGGATCAGAAAGAATGGTTGGAAATTTATAACCTCGGTCAGGAAACAATCAATCTGACCGGCTGGCAAATTGACGATGAAGCCAACACAACTAAACCGCAAATAATTCCCGACGAGACTAAAATAGGGCCAAATGAATTTTTAGTTATTGAACTGCCAAGGAATATTTTGAATAACGACGGGGATGAAGTCCGCCTGCTCTGGCCAGATGACCAAGTGGTCCATTCTGTTTCTTATGCTAAAAGCAAACAAAATATGGCTGTCGCCCGCTTCAATGACAAGTGGCTTTGGACTAATCAACCTACGCCCGGCGCGGCTAATAAAAAAACGGCTACCCAAAATACTGCTATTATTAACAATGATGATGATCTCCAAACGGCTTCGGCTAACAATGCGCCTCAAATTGCCACCCGCCAAGACGCGGTTTTAGTCGGACAAACCAACACAGCCAGCCAAACATCGGGTAATAAAAATATAGTGGCCACGCCCTTGATCGATAACACCAATACCCCTAATGGCCAAACAACCAATAACGAAAATTTATCCGACAACAATCTCTCGGCTAATATCCAAGGCGCGATCGGGTCCGCCAGCTGGCCAGCTAAACTAAAAACAATTTTAACTTTATCCGCCCTGATTATTTTTTCCGGCCTCGCGGCCACCGGCCTAATTTATTTCAAACGCCGGCAAAGCGGAAAAATTGACAAATAGATGCTGAAAATTTAAAATAAATTATTATTGTCCTTAAAAATTTGAAATGAAGAATTAGAATTGGGCAAATTTTAATGTTCTTAAAATGTTTCTGATAGAAAGGAGGCACTAACTATGGCTATCGAGCTCGGCAAAGTCAAAGGACAAGTCCATATTTTAAAAAATCTGCCGCCACTCACCTACAAAGGATCCGATAATGCCACATTCAAAAAAGACAACCGAAAGGGAGTGGCCTGCGATACGGATGATTTGATTCCCCCCATAGCCGTTCAAAGAATAAGGGGTGGAAAAAAAGATGTCACTTGTCCCAAATGCCTTGGATTAGTATAAAAGTTCCAAAAAATTAATTCCCAAATTGGGAGGCCCTGCCCAGCCTCCCGCCCAATTCTAATTTTTTATTCAAGATTTTCCATGTCCGGACATTCTAAATGGTCCCAAATTAAACACAAAAAAGCGCTGACGGATGCCAAACGCGGCAAACTCTTCAGCAAGCTGGCGCGGCAAATTACCATCGCCGCCCGGGAAAAAGGCGGTGACCCAAGCGCCAATATCACTTTACGCATGCTGATTGATAAAGCACGGTCTTTAAATATGCCGGCCGACAATGTTGATCGGGCGATTAAACGCGGCACCGGCGAAATTGCCGGCGTGCGGCTTGAAAATTTTTTGATTGAGGCCTATGGCCCGGTTGGCACGGCGTTAATCATTGAAGGCACCACTGACAGCAAAAACCGCACGATTAGCGAAATAAAATTTCTCTTGGGCGAACACCATGGCAAAATGGCCGAGGGCGGCGCCGTGGCCTGGCTGTTTGAGCATGTCGGCATTATTAACATCGCACTGGCGGATAATAAAATTAACCAAGACGATTTAGAACTGTGGGCTATTGAAGCGGGCGCGCAGGATCTGAATTGGCTGGATAACGAAAATCTGGAAATTTATACCGCGCCTGAAAAACTGAATGAAATAAAAAAAACATTAGAAGACGGGCAAATATCCGCCAGCTGGCGGGTCAGCGAAGCCTCGCTGGGCTGGCGGCCAAAAAATGCCATCCCGCCGCCGGATGATAAAATTCAGACACAAATTGAAAAACTTTTTGAAGCGCTGGATGAACATGATGATGTCAATGAAATTTATTCTAATATCTCAAATTCATAATTTCACATAAATACTTATGCTTATCCTCGGCATTGACCCAGGTACGGCTTTAATCGGCTATGGCCTAATCGAATATAAAAACAAAAAAGCCGTTATTAAAGAATATGGCTGCTTTCGGACCTCGCCGAAAGAGAGCGCACCCGAACGTTTAAAAGATTTATATAATCAGCTGACAAAATATATTAAAAAACATCAGCCCGCCCTGCTGGCGGTTGAAGACCTATTCTTTTTTAAGAATCTAAAAACCGCGATCAAGGTCAGCCAGGCGCGCGGCGTTATCCTGCTTTGCGGCACATTGCATAACCTGCCGATTTTTGAATGCACGCCACTCCAAGTCAAACAGGCTGTTACCGGCTATGGCCGCGCCGAGAAACAGCAAGTGCAAAAAATGGTTAAGGTCATCTTGAATTTAAAAGAAATTCCCAAACCGGACGACGCGGCTGACGCCCTGGCTATCGCCCTTTGCGCCGCCCATAGTTTTCCACAGAAAAACGCCTTGACACTAAAAAGATAATAAAATAGAATAACGGCATTGAAACTTTTTTAAAGGTCGAAATAACAATAATCTCAAAAAAATACAATGATCGATTACACAAAATTTATTAATTTGATTGACGGCGACGAAGAAGAAACGCCGGAAGAAGAAACGCCGAAAGAAGAAGTTGCGGAAGATGCGGATGGCGATGATGGCATCAGCCCGGAAGACGAAGTAGCGACATTATAATACTCATAAAAATAAAAAACCCTCCCGCTCCGCCAATAGGCGGATCATGGGAGGGTTTTTAATTTATCTATTTTACAATTTTTATATGCAACTCTTTTAATTGCGCTTCTTCCACCGTATCGGGCGCTGCCATCATCAAATCGCGGCCATCGCCAGTCTTAGGAAAAGCAATCACATCACGAATACTTTCCGCGCCGGCTAAAATAGCGATAAACCGGTCCAGACCATGGGCAATGCCGCCATGCGGCGGCACACCGTATTCAAAGGCCTCTAATAAATGGCCGAATTTAGCGCGGATATTTTCTTTTGTATGGCCCATCACTTCAAAAACCGCACCCAGCACTTCCGGCTTGTATGACCGCAAACTGCCGCCAGCAATCTCATATCCGTTACAAGCCAAATCATATTGATAAGCCGGAATATCCGCTGGATTATTCTTGATAAAATTAATATCATCGCTTTGCGGCCGGGTAAATGGATGATGGACGGCGTCAAAACGCTTCTCTTCCTCACGCCACTCAAACATTGGAAAATCAATTATGAAAGCAAAAGCAATTTCATTGGGATTATTTTTGTCTTGCCGTAAATCCGGTTTATCGGAATTATATTTTTCCATCGCTTCTTTATAGGTCAAGCGCGGAAAAGGCGTTTGGGTAATTGTTTTCTCCGGTGCGATTAATGCCAACAACTCAATATATAATTTTTCCGTCAAAACCAAAATTTCCTCCTGGCTCCAAAATGATGTTTCAATATCCAGCTGGGTAAATTCCGGCTGGCGGTCGCCGCGGGTGTCTTCATCGCGAAAACATCTGGCAATCTGAAAATATTTTTCATATCCGGCCACTTGCAATAATTGCTTATACTGCTGGGGCGATTGCGGCAAAGCATAGAAACTACCCGGTTGCAAACGAGACGGCACAATATAGTCACGGGCGCCTTCGGGCGTTGATTTGGTCAAAATTGGCGTTTCAATTTCCATAAAACCTTGTCCGCCCAAAAAATCACGGATGAATTTTATCACCCGGTAACGCAACGAAATATTCCGCCGCATCCTGGCGCCACGCAAATCCAAATAACGGTATTTCATCCGCAACTCCTCGCGTGTTTCGCTTTTTTTATCCGGCGAAACTGACGCGCCGACTTCAAACGGCGGCGTCTGCGCTTCACTTAAAACCACTAATCCAGTCGCCTCCATTTCCAAATGCCCAAACAGCAAATCCTTATTCACCATATTGTCCGGCCGTTCCTTAACAATGCCTTCAATTTCTACCACCCACTCACTCCGCAACTTCTGCGCCAAATCATGTACCTCTTTATTCGCCGGCAAAAAAACCACCTGGAGTAATCCAGACATATCGCGCAAATCAATAAAAATTAATTTGCCGTGGTCCCGCCGTGTATCCACCCACCCGGCTAATTTCACAGTTTGGCCGACATTTTTAGTTGTTTCCTGAATTAAAATTCTGTTCATGTTAACTATATTATCATAATTTATACCTTAAGCCAAGATATGGCTTTTCTTGCCCATTAACGGCTTTTATGCCAAAATATAAATAATGTTTTACCAGTCACCCAGGCCAAAAAATCATTTCTTTATCCGGCTGCTTTCCAGGCTGGATAGTTTTAGGTTGAGGTTATTTCGGCGCCGCCAGTCCGGGCCAACCAGTCGTTCCCGATGGAAAAGAACAAAAAAAATTATTCTTTGGTTGCTCGCAATTTTCTTCATCATCGGTGTGGCCAGCTTTTTATATATTGCTAAAGACCTGCCCAATCCTAAAGAACTCGAGGAGCGCCAAATCACCGAATCAACTAAAATTTACGACCGCACTGGCCAAGTGATTCTTTATGATATTCATGGCGAAGAAAAAAGGACAGTCATTGCTTTCAACGAAATTCCCGATTCAATCAAAAATGCGACTATCGCCGTGGAAGATGCTAACTTCTATCATCATTTTGGCCTTGATTTCAAAGGCATCGCCCGCGCTGTCTGGGGTGTTATCACCGGCAACCGGTCAGCCGGCGGCGGCTCTACCATCACTCAACAATTTATTAAAAAATCATTTTTTTCTGACAAACGGTCTTACATCAGAAAATTCAAGGAATGGATTCTAGCGCTGGAACTGGAAATAAAATATTCTAAAGACGAAATTCTCGGATTTTATTTAAACCAAATACCCTATGGTTCTAATGCCTATGGCATTGAAGCCGCGGCTCAGACTTTCTTCAACAAACCAGCCAAGGACCTAACATTAGCAGAAAGCGCCTTGTTGGTTTCTCTGCCTCAGGCGCCAACCTATTATTCCCCCTTTGGCTCGCATCCGGAAGAACTAAGAAACCGACAGGAGTATGTTTTAAATAGAATGACTGAACTGGGCTATATCAGCTCTAATGAAGCCGAAACGGCTAAGCAGGAAGAATTAAAATTCGTCTACCGGCCCAATGCGATCAAGGCACCGCATTTTGTCATGTATATTAAAGAATATCTGGAAGAAAAATATGGCGCTGACGCGGTGGAAAAAACCGGCCTAAAAGTTTATACCACCCTAGATTGGGACATGCAACAAGCGGCGGAAAAAATTATTAGCGATGGCGCCGCCAGCAATGAAAAAAAATACCGCGCCGGCAACGCGGCTTTGGTCGCTCTTGATCCTAAAACCGGCCAGATCCTAACCATGGTCGGCTCGCGCGATTATTTTGACATTGAACACGATGGTAATGTTAATGTGACTATTCGACCTCGCCAGCCTGGCTCATCTTTCAAGCCTTTTGCCTACGTCACTGCTTTCGCCAATGGCTATACGCCCGACACAATTCTTTTCGACTTAAAAACTGAATTTAATCCTAATTGTTCAGCCGATGCGAACAGCCAATATGACCAATACGGTATTGCCTGTTATAACCCAGGTAACTATGACGATAAATTCCGCGGGCCGGTGACCGCCCGCCAAGCGCTAGCCCAATCACTCAATATACCGGCTGTCCAGATGCTTTATCTGGCCGGCATTAATGACACCATCAAGACCGCCAAAGCGATGGGAATTAATTTAGCTAGCCAATATTATGGCTTATCGCTCGTCTTGGGCGGCGGTGAAGTCAAACTGCTAGAACAAACCGCGGCTTATGGCGTTTTCGCGGCTGAAGGCGTCAAACACGCCAAAACCGCTATTTTAAAAATTGAGAAAAGCAATGGTGAAATTTTAGAAGAATATAAAGATGAATCAGAAAAAGTCCTGGAGCCTCAATTAACACGCCTCATTTCTAATATCCTATCAGATAATAATGCGCGCGCGCCGGTTTTCGGCACCGCTTCACCACTCTATTTCCCCGAACGCCAAGTAGCGGCCAAAACTGGCACCACCGAGCAATATCGTGATGCTTGGACTATGGGCTATACCCCATCTCTAGTTGTCGGCCTCTGGGTTGGAAATAATAACAACACGCCTATGTCTAAAGCCGGCGCCGGCATTTCCGCCGCCGGGCCGCTTTGGCATAATTTTATTAAACAAGCCTATGAATTAAAATCAAAAAAAGATTGTCAGCCTAATGAGTTCTGCTTGCCGCCAGACCCGGAACAGTTCACTAAACCCCAACCGATTGTAGCTAATAAGGCTATTCTCAACGGTTCTTATATTAATACAACTATCGTAAAAATAAACAAAATTTCCGGCGCCTTGGCGACCGATGCCACACCGCCTGAACTTATTGCCGAAGTACCATACAAAGAAGTTCATAATATCTTATATTATTGCCGCAAAGACGACCCGCTGGGCAGCGCTCCGGGCAATCCGACTGATGACCCGCAATATTTTAATTGGGAAACCGCGGTGCAAGCCTGGGCCGCAGCCCAAGGTGATCAGCTCGGATTATCAAATCCGCCAATAAATGACAATACCGATAATCCCGCCAATCGACCAAAAATTAAAATTATCTCTCCGCTTTATAATCAAACCATCAATAAAGCTAAATTTGAAATCTCTGTTGAAGCCACCGCAGCATTAGGCGTTAAACAGGTTGATTACTTTTTAAATGAAGAATATCTCGGCACAACGGCTATAGCGCCTTATCAGCTGGCCGTTTCTTTGCCTGATAGTTTCTTGAATAAATCCGACATAACCCAAGCTGTCCTTAAAGCCCGCGTTTATGATAAAGCGCTTAGTCGCCAAGAAGATAATATATTAATTTTCATCGCGCCGGAGATAAAAAACAGAAAGAATTAAACACAATACGTCTCTTTAATAATAAAAAAATAAAACCGCCCCAAATCCTATTGCCGGGCGGTTTTATTTTTTATTCGCCAAAAAATTATTTAAGCGATAAATCTTATTTTTTCTATTTTCACGCTTTTAAATTCTTTTTTAAATAATTTCAGCAATAAAGTTTCTTTCATTTGCAGTTCATTAGCCCAAACAGAATTCAGACAGTCAACCGTTAAAATACTGCGCTCCAAGCTAAGCGGCTGGCACTTGCCTTTGAATGCCTGCCCAATAGCCGCGGCTATCGTTTCATCCCAGCCTTTCTTCAAACTGTTAAATTCAAACTCTTTTTTCAAGCCGAGATTACGCAGTTTGGCCGGTAAAAGTTTTTGAATGGCAATCAACATTTCAATTTCCTTTAATCGGCATAATCACATAAAGATACTTTTCGTTGCCTGTGCCTTTTAAAACCGCCGGCGCCGATTCAGAGCCTAGACCGATAAAGATTTTTTTATCTTCTATATTTTGCAAACCGTCCAAAAAATAACGGTAATTAAAACTGACGGTTAAATCCTTGCCTTTAGCCTCAATCGATAAAACTGACTTATTCTCTCCTAAATCCGAATCTTGAGAAATAACCTCCAATTTTGAATCCCGAAAAACAAACTGGACATCATTAATTTTACTGCTGAAAATACCAGCTAAACGTACCGTATTAACTAATTCATTCTTATCCACTGTTACTTGTAGAGCGTAATTATTGGGGATTATCTGTTGATAATCTGGGTATTGGCCTTCAACTAACCTAGAAACAAGCTGCCAATCGTCGCCGGCCAGCAAAATCTGGTTACCGCCTAAAATTAACTTTAATTGACCCTGCCTTTCTCCTAAAATCTTAATTAACTCCTGGACTGTCCTCTGTGGGACGATAAACGATTCATCGGCCTGATTTTTTTTATCAAAACCGGCTAAAATATATTCCGCTAAACGAAAACTATCAGTCGCCGCCAACTTTAAATTACCCTTATTAAATTTAAAAAGCACACCGGTTATTTCCGGCCGCAATTCCGAAACTGCCGCCATCGCCGCCACTTTATCTAAACCGTTCTTCAGCGCCACTCCATCAAATTCAGCAATCAATTCATCCTTAATATTCGGAATAATAGGAAAATCATCAGCCGGCAGGCCTTTAATCGTTGCCCGATAATTTTCACATTTAATCAATAAATTATTACCCTTAGCTTCAATCTCCACTTTTTTGCCGCTAGGCAAATTATTAACAAAGCCAGCCATAATTTTAGCAGGAACGGTTAATGCGCCGTCTTTTTCTGTTTTACCCGACACCCAAAGATTAATACCAATTTCTAAATTAGTGGCTGATATTTTCAACCGGCCACTATCAGTTTGCAGTAATAAATTATTCAGAATTGGCAGGGTTAGATTTCGGCCAACAATATTTTGCGCTAGATTTAAACTTTGTTTTAGATTTTCTTGTAGGCAAATAATCTTCATCTCTTTAATTTAATTAATTATATAATTAAATTTAATTATTAATTAGTTTTTGAAAAAATGGTGGAAAAGTCGATTTATTGGCATTGAGTCGCGATTTTTACTGTTAGCCGGCAGGTGGTCAGCTTGTTGATAACATCTTGAAAAATAATTGTTTAATTTTTACATTTTTTATTTTAGGATTTATCAAAGTGTTTTCCCAAACATATTCACAGACATATACACAGGGTTCCCCACAGACTTATCAACTAGTTATTATAAATTCTTTCACGGATTAAATTAATTTCTTGCTGCAGCGATTCGTTATTTTCTAGTTCTCTCAGCATTTTTTCATGAGCGTACATAACGGTGGTGTGGTCGCGACCGCCCAGTTTTTCGCCGATAAAAGGAAAAGAATTTTTTAGATCTTCGCGCATTAAGAACATGGCAATTTGTCGGGGGTAAACCACTTCTTTTTTTCGGCTGCGGTTAGTCAATTCGCCAAGTTCAATATCATAAAATTCCGCTACCGCCTGTAGAACACCCCTGAAATTAGTTATTCTTTTGGGATTAGCGATGATATGAGTCAGGGCTTTTTGCACTTGCGATAAATCTGGCGCCGTCGTTTTTAATTTTAAAGAAGCATTTAGGCTGTTGAGCGCGCCTTCCAGCTCGCGGATATTTTTTTGGATATGGGTGGCGATATAGTTTAGGGCTTCGTCATTCAGGCTGAGATTTTTTTCTTGCGCTTTGATTTTAAGAATAGCTAAGCGGGTTTCAAAATCAGGGAAAGAAATATCAGCAATCATGCCGCCTTCAAAACGGGAACGCAGGCGCTCCTCCAGAGTGGCGATGCTTTTGGGTGGCCGGTCGGAACTTAAGATTATCTGTTTATTCTTTTGATAGAGGGCGTTAAAGGTGTGGAAAAATTCTTCTTGGGTTTTTTCTTTGCCGGAAAGAAACTGGATATCGTCAATAATTAAAACATCGATTTTCCGGTAGGCATCTTTGAATTCTTCCATGCGGCCGTTGTGGAGAGAGTCAACAAGTTCAGAAGTAAATTTATCCGAACTGATATATTTTACTTTTTTATTTTTATGTTTTTGAATAATTTCATTGCCGGCAGCTTGCAGTAGATGTGTTTTCCCCAGCCCTACCCCGCCGTAAATAAAGAGCGGATTATAGGCTTCGCCGGGCTTGTTGATGACCGCCATAGTTGCGGCTTGCGCTAGTTCATTAAAGCCGCCAACGATGAAATTATCAAATTTGTATTTAGGGTTAAGGTTGGTTTCTTTATCAACAATAAATTCTTGAAATGGCTGGTTAGCGACAGATTCGTTTTTCCGGGTGATCGGTGCCCGATGTTTTTTTGGCGTTTCGTCTGTTTTATTTTGGGTGATAATAAAATTAATATCTCTGATTTCTGGCGAGAGATTTCTTAGGGAACGCAAAATCAGCTTATTGTATTTGTTTTGCAGCCATTCTTTGGAAAAGCCGTTGGGAACAGCCACGGTAATAATTCCATCGTTGTTTTTTATAATTGAGGTGCTGCGAAACCAAGTAATAAAATTAGCTCGGGAGATGTTGAGTTCGATATCGCCGAGAGCGGCTTGCCAGAGTTCTTGCTCATTCATAGTTTTATTTTTTGTTGGATAATTTTCGTTACGTTATAGGATTATATCATACGAGCTTTATTATCAAAAGCCGCGTCAAGAAACAACGGTTTGTTCGGGGAGAAAAAAAGTTGTGTTGATATCTTGTGGATTTTAAGTGGAGGAAAGTTCTAAAATTGACGATAATGGTTTTTTATAATACAATAAGAATTGTAATTAGCGGTGTTTTATTGCTGCCTGTCGGTAGGCAAGCGTTTCAACTAGCGACTATAATATACATAAAATGAGTTTTACTTACAAGCCTAAAAAAAGAAAAAGGAAAAAAACCCACGGATTTTTGGTCCGCCAGCGGACTAAATACGGCCGGCGGGTTATTGCCGCCCGGCGGCGCAAAGGCAGAAAAAAGCTGTCAGTTTAAGTTTCCTCAAAATTATGCCAGTAAAATTAGGCCGGATCAGCCGGCAAAAAGATTTTGACAGGATTTGGCGGCAGGGAAAAACATGGCGGAATAAATTTTTTGTTTTGCGTCTATTAATGAATGATTTGCCTCATGTCCGACTGGCTGTGGTGGTGAGCAATAAAATTTCTAGGAAAGCGGTTGTGCGCAATCGTCTGCGCCGCCAAACAAAGGAAATTTTACGGCAAGCATTGAGTGATTCGGCCAAGGGTTGCGATTTGGTTTTTATCGGCCAGCCGAGTTTAGTCGGCGGCGATTTTTTAGAGATTAAAGAAGCAGTTGTTGATTTATTAAAGAAATCAAATGTTTAAAAAAATCTTTCTATCCGCCATTAAAATTTATCAACGGATTTTTTCACCGGACCAGGGCATTCTTTTACGGCGGCCGACTTGCCGATTTATTCCGACTTGCTCCCAGTATACTTACGAAGCGATAGATATGCATGGAGTTTTAAGGGGCTCTTGGCTGGCGGTGAAAAGAATTGGCCGTTGCCATCCGTTTAATCCGGGCGGCTACGATCCAGTGCCAAAATTATGAATTTAATTATAACTCTATTCAATGAAGCATTATACCGGCCGTTATTCAACGGGCTAGTTTTTTTATACAATATTATTCCCTTTCATGATTTCGGCGTAGCGATAATTCTATTAACTCTGCTGATCCGGATCCTTTTATATCCGCTTAACCAAAAGGCTATCCGGTCGCAAAAGAAATTAACTGAACTCCAGCCGCAAATTAAAGAATTACAGGCAAAATTTAAAACCGATAAAGTTAAACAATCTCAGGCCCTGATGGAATTGTATAAAAAAGAAGGCATTAATCCGGCTTCCGGCTGTTTGCCGTTATTGCTGCAGTTTCCCATTCTAATCGCCATGTATCAGGTTTTTTTAAAAGTGTTAAAGCCGGAAAGTTTGGGCGCGCTTTATCTCTTTGTCAGCCGGCCGGAAACTATCAACCCGATGTTTTTGGGATTAGTCGATTTGTCAAAAAGTAATTATATTATGGCGATTATGGCCGGGTTGCTGACTTTTTGGCAATCAAAAATGATGATGGGTTCGCAATCAAATAAGAATTCTACCGGTGGCGATTTCAGCGCGATGATGAGCAAACAGATGCTTTATATTATGCCTCTCATGACGATTTTTATCGCCTGGAAGCTGCCGGCCGGCCTGGCGCTTTATTGGGTGGCGACGACAGCTTTCGGCATTATCCAGCAATATTTGACTATTAGAAAAAAATCATGAGTGAACAATTGGATTCCATAAAAAATATTTTAGATGAAATATTATCGGTGGCTGATTTTTCCGGCACGGTTAGCGTCATTGACCGCGGCGGTGAATTTTTTATTTTTAATATCCAAACTGAGGAGGCGCCTTATCTGATTGGTCAGGGCGGACAAAATTTAATGGCGCTGCAGCAATTAATTCGCGCGATTGTCGGTAAAAAAATGGCTGATGGTCCGCGTTTTATCGTTGACGTGAATGGTTATCAGCAAGACCGGCTGGAAACATTAAAATCACTGGCTTTGGATTTTGCTGATGAAGCTAAACGCCGAGGGCAGCCCAAATGGCTCTCGCCGATGAACTCTTATGAAAGGCGGGTTGTGCATATGGCCTTGGCTGATATGCCCGGTATCGTTACTGAATCTGAAGGCGAAGGCGAAACGCGGCGGGTGGTCATCCGACCGAAGGAATAAATTTTTTTATCAATAATAAAAGGCGTTTGACACTTGGCGGGTTTCCCCCGCGCAAGTATCAGCGCCTTTTTTGGTTTGGTTGAATGATGGTCGTTTTTTATATTTTATATTTGGAGAATAGCTCTTTCTTCTAAGCTGAGCTTGGCCAGTGCTTTTTCCCTGATTTCCAGCGCGGTTTTTTCGTCATTCATAAGTGTTATGTTCTCATTATTGACGACAAAACCGACTTTCCCGTCCGTCAAAACGAAGTTTTCCCCGGTCTGGTAGTATTCGGGAGAAGGTTGATTTTGGGCAAAGGCCTTGGCAATATTACCATCTTGAAAAAAGCCGACTGACTTCATTTTTTTTCCATCTTCATTTACTCTATAGAGTTCAGTCATCTTTTTTACACTGAAGCCTTCCAATGATCTTCCGATAAGTTCTTCTAATTCCATCTTTTTTATCCTTTCGTGATATTTTTATACTTCTCTCTTTTGGATGAATCCGATTTCTGTCATTTCGTGATGACAAGCCCGGCCGATGGAGATAACCTGATCGGCCGCGCGATATGGGACGAATAGGTAGAGAGCTGTTTGGGTTGGTTCCAATTGGGCCCGGTGGATTCTGATTCCTTTTTGGAATAAATTCTTCATTAAATTCAAATAGCATTTTGGCGGACCAGCTTTAATTATGGTATTGCCGGGATTGATTTCGTCGTTTTCGCGCGCGTATTGCAGGGCCCCGATGACGGTTATATTCATGACCGGGCCACTTTTTTCCTTAGGGGTTTTGAAGCTGACCTTGAAAGCCGAACCTATCATTTTGCAGAGAGACATGAATGTTTGCGGTATCTCTTTTATTATGTTCTCCGATTTTAACAGCCGGCATTTGTCAGTTATTCTTAATTCTAAGGCAAGAATGATCGGCATGGCTCCTTTAATAGCGAGTTCATTGACCATCGGAATAACAGTATCGCCGATTTTGTGGATTTTGTGATAATGAAGATCGGCGAAACTCAATCGCTGTTTAACTACACAGCAGGTCGGAGCAGCCCCGTTGCTATATGTGTAATCAGGGTTCGGTAAGTCACGGACAAATAAATCATGTGTCCGCGGAAACTCCTTTGTCTGCTCGGCCACCTCAGCCAGAGATTTTTTAAAGATAGTAAATCTTGATTGGTTTATGGTAAATTTTTTCTCCATTGATTTCTCCTTTCGAAAAATGTTGTCTAAAGCTTTTTCGTCAGTAAAAGATAATAGTGAATATTTGTATTTTAAAGATCGATCTATTATAAAAAAACCGACCTCCTGTGTCCGGTTTTTTCGATGTGTTCCTCCTTGTATCCAAGTTAGCTAATTATAGCTTTTAAGTCAATGGGAGTTGTGCTAGGATAAAAATACATGTTAGCGAAAAAAATTGCGTTGAACACGATAATTTCCGTTGCCGGGCGGGTGTTGAGCACGGGTTTGGCTTTGGTTAGCATTGGCTTGCTGACCCGCTCACTTTCTCGGGCCGACTGGGGCGAATATTCCATTATGCTCACTTTCGGCGGGATTTTTGCCGTGTTGGCGGATTTGGGTTTATATCAGTATTTAGTGCGGGAGATTTCCCGGGAAGGGGCGGATGAGCGGGAAATTGCCAGCCAAGTTTTTTCTTTCCGGCTGGCGGCGAGCTTGTTGATTTTTGGCGCCGCGCCGCTGGTCAGTTTAGCGTTTCCTTATTCGGCACAGGCGCGTTGGGGTATTGTGATCGGCATGGCTGGCTTTTGGTTTTTATCCGGCGCGCAGGTGCTGATGGGTGTTTTTCAAAAACATTTACGGATGGAAAAGGTGGCGCTGGCGGAATTGGCTGGCCGGCTGATTCAGCTGGGACTGATTTGGCTGGCCATAGAATTACAGCTCGGTTTTTATGCCATCGTCGCGACTTTTGTTTTGAGCGCGGCGATTAATTTTTTATTGGTTTGGCTGATGGCCAGGTGGCGCGTTGGCCTGCATTTATCTTTCGATTGGCCTTATTGGCAGAAGATTTTTTCCGTCAGTTATCCCCTGGCGATTTCCGGCGTCTTGACAATGATTTATTTTTCTCCCGATTCGCTGATTTTATCAATTTTTTGGCCGGCGGAAACGGTTGGCGCTTACAGGTTGCCCTATAAGATTTTAGAGAGTTTGATCTTTTTTCCAGCGATGTTCGTCGGTTTGATTATGCCGGTATTGTCAAAAACCGCTTTTAATGATCGCGCTAAATTTAAGCAAGTTTTTCAAAAAGCCAACGATATTTTAGTTATGCTGGCTTTGCCGCTCGTGGCCGGAACTTTTTTTGTCTCGCCGCAGATCGTTGATTTATTGGGTGGCGGCAATTATCCGGAAGCGGCGGTTATTCTGAATCTTTTGATGCTGGCGGTCGGCGTTATCTTTTTTGGCAGCCTTTTTTCTTTTGGCTTAATCGCTCTTGAGGGTCAGAAAAAATTATTAAGAATTTCCGCCTGGGGCGCGATTTTTAATTTAGCGGCTAATTTTATTTTAATTCCTAAATTTTCTTACTGGGCGGCTGCGGCCACGACGGTGCTGACTGAATTATTGGTGACCATACTGATGCTGGCGGCGATTAAGAAGATCAGTCAGTTTCGCCCATCTTTTTCGGTGCTTAACAGAGTCTTGTTGGCATTATTGCCGATGGCTGCCTTTCTTTTTTATTTCCAGCAGTCTAATTTTGTGTTTTTAATTAGCGGCGGCGGATTGATTTATCTGGCGGCTCTATATCTGACTGGCGCGATTTCCCTTGGCGAAATAAAAGAATTAATTAAAAAATGATAAAACTGGCGCGAATATTATTTTATTGCTTAATCGCCTATTTGCCTTTTCAGGTAGCGTTGAATTTAGGGGCGGATTATGACTTGGCTTCGGGCCGGGTTTTTATTTTATTGCTTTTTGCTTTTTTGGCCTTAATATTTTTAAGAGAAAAAAAACGCTTGGTCCGCCAGCTGGTGGATTTACGGATTATTCTGCCGCTAGCATTTTTTTTGCTATTGGCGGCGTTGTCTTTTTTTTGGGCGCCCAGCCAGTCCTGGGCTGGGCGTAAAATATTATTTTTAGTGTCAGTCGCGCCGATGTTTCTATTAGCGCGATACTTTTATTTATCGCCGGGCTCAAAACATTCTCAGTTTGCTACAGGTAAATTCTCATGGGCTATTATTATTCCGGCGATAATCAGTGCTTTTATCGCCTTAGCGCAATTTCTATCGCAATTTCTTTTCGGCATAGACACGGTGATGGAATTTTGGTCTCGTTATATCGCGCCGCTTTGGTGGGGGCAGAATTTTGGTGGATTGGTTATTAGTAATCCTAGCTGGCTGGTGGCTCTTGGCGGTCAAACGATTATGCGCGCTATTGGTCTGTTCCCCGATCCGCACATGTTGGCTTTTTATTTAGGGATGGTGATGCCGCTGGTTTTGGCCGGTTTATTATTTTCTGAAAAATATAAAAAAACTTTATTGGGTGTTTTCTTTTTGCTCCTGATTGTTTTTTGCCTGACTTTTTCGCGCGGCGGTTATCTTGGTTTGATTGCCAGTTTAGCGCTAGTCGCGGTCAAAGCCTGGCCGGCCCTGTCTGCGGCTGCTAGGAAATTTATGCTCAGTTGCCTGGCCTTAGTTATTTTGTTATTTCTTTGGTTCGGCGCCAGCCCAGTGGCGCGTTTGATTTCCATTTTTGATTTAAATGAGGGTTCGAACGCCGGCCGGTTGGCCAATTGGAGCCAGTCATTAGCCGTCGCTAAAAGCAACCCACTCTTAGGCGTTGGTTCTGGCAATTATTCTTTTGCCGTTGAACCGTCGGCGGATTACCGCAATTCTATCTCCAGCCATAATCTTTATTTGGATATTTTAGCAGAATTGGGAATTTTCGGTTTGCTGGCATGGCTTGCGGTTTGGCTGGCAGTAGGGAGGGGCTTTATAAAGCTTAAATTGGCCGGCAACCAATCCGCTTTTTTGTTAGGCATCTATGGTGGATTGGTTTATTTTGCTGTTCATTCAGTTTTTGAAACGGCAATGTTTAATCCGATAATCGCGGCTTTTTTAATGATCTATCTAGGTGTGGCATCATATTTTAAGGCTAAATAATTCTTATGTTCTATCAACTTCAATCTCCCATTGAGATAATATTATTGCTTATTGGTTCGGCAATTTTTGCAGTCATCGCCTATCGCCGGCCGGTTTGGGGCGTAGCGCTGATTTTATTTCTGGCGCCAATATACTTGTTTAAAATAAAAATCGGCTGGTTGCCATTGAATGCGCTGGAAATATTAATCGGAGCGTTGGCAATAGTTTGGGCGGCAAAAAGTATTTCAGGATTAAAAATAACAAAAGATAGGCTTATCTTGTTAGCCAAAAGTTTTTATTTTTGGCCGATTTTATTAATACTGATAGGGGTGGCTTTATCGGTAATCTTTTCAACTGATTTAAAAATCGGCGCCGGAATTTTCAAAAGTTATTTTTTAGCGCCGCTGATTTTTGCCGTCATTTTGTTTAATATCATAAAAAACAAGGAACAATTAGCGAAAATCGTTTGGACGTTGGTTCTGTCCGGTGCCACGGCAGCAGTTGTCGGTCTTATTTACCGGCTGGCAGGGCAACTGACTTTTGACGACCGCTTGGCGGCTTTTTATTCTTCGCCTAATCAGTTGGCGATGTTTTTGGCGCCAGGGTTCATTTTGGCTGTAAGTTTGTGGTTTTTTACGCAAAAAAAACAGCAGAAATGGCTATTAGCCATAAGCTATTTGTTATATGCCCTATGCTTATATTTTACTTGTTCTTATGCCGCTTGGTTGGCAATATCAGGGGCAGTTATTTTTCTGGTCGTTTTTTTTTGGCGCGAGGGTTTAATTAATAATAAAAAACTGCTGATTATTCTTTGCTCGTTGGCAGCCATTTTTATAGTGTTCTTGATTTTACAACGGCCAAGCCAAAAAATGGCTGATTTATTAAGTTTTGAACGCTCATCAATCCAATCACGTTTGATGGTCTGGTCAGCCGCCAGAGAAATTTTAAAAGATAACTGGCTTTTGGGCATTGGGCCAGGGATGTTTCAGGAACAATATTTGGTCTATCAGAATCATTTTAATGTCTCCTATTTAGAGTGGGCCGTGCCTCAACCGCATAATCTTTGGTTGGCTTGGTGGCTGCAGGCCGGGATAATTGGTTTGATTGGATTTATTTGGCTGACAGTAAATTTTTTGAGGCGTTTATTTTATTCACTGGCAATAAAACAGCCATTAGCTTTGGCGCTGATGGCTGTTATAGCCTATATTTTGCTCCATGGTCTGGCTGACACGACTTTTTGGCGCAACGACCTAGCACTGGTTTTCTGGTCGATTATAGCTTTAGGGAATAAAGCAGGCCGTCTTTTTTATTCACAAAAAATAAGTAATCCTCTTTAGGCGATAAGAATAAATCCTGGGCGTCATAGCCGGTTTCAGTGCTAGAGCCGGCGATTTTTGTTTTGGTGCTGGCAGAGAGGTCAATTTTATAAAAATCGTCTTCCAAAACAACCAGCCCTTTATAATAATCATCCGGCCAGACCGCATTGGTGGTCATTTTTTGAGGCAGGGCGCAAAAAATAGTGACGCCATCTTTACTCCAGACGCATTTGTCCGCCAAGCCGGCGAGATTAATATTTTTGTTTTCTTGGCCGTCGCTTCTAGCTAAATAGAGGCCAGGATTTTTCCCGTTGGCATCGGTTTTGGAATAAAGAATTCTATCGCCAGTGGGCGACCATTTGGCATTTAAGCCGTAGGTATCGCTCAGTATTTTTTCAAAGTTACCGGTTGCCGGGTTAAGGGTGAACAGAAAACCCTGCGATAAGCCGCTGATTTGGCTGTGCAACGATATTTTGCTGGCTGCTGGCCAGGTCAGGACCAAATTGTTCAGGCGGGTTTTAAAGATGTTTTTCCAGTTGCTACCGTCAGGATCAGCAATGCTGATATTGCTTTGGTCACTGGTTGGGTCATTGTATTGATAGACAATTTTTTTACTGTCCGGCGACCAAGCTAAATAGCCAATTTCATTTTTATAATAGGCGTGTTCGTTATTTTGGTAATTGAAATATATTTTTTTAACGGTATTATTTTCCGCGGTGATGGCAATAACTTTTTCTTTATCCGGCGACCAAATAATTTTTAGAACATTCTTGAGGCCGGGCGAAGAAATCTTTTTTAAACCGGAGCCGTCAAAAGATGATTCCCAGACGTCGCTGTTGTCCGCTTTGGTATAATATTTGACCGTTTTGCCGTCCGTGCCAATAACCGCGCCGAGGGCTTTTTCTTGGCTGATGGTTTTTATTTTTAGGTCGGTCGCATTGGTGGTCGCGGATGGCGAAGGCGATGCTGTTTCATCCGGGGTTGTGTTGGATTTTTTTAAAAAAGCATTATAAACAATCAGCGTGCCGATAACCAGCGCCAAACCGATGGATGAAATGATAAATATTTTTTTAGTATTCATGAAAAATATTAAATTATGGATTAAGAATTATAATGAAGTCTGATTAGGGATTATTTTTTTAATTTCTTCCTTGTATGTCTTGCCCGGATTACCAGCTGCCAGCATCCACATAATCCCGCCCAGAGCGATAATCCCGACAGCCAGGAAAGACAAGAGGTAGAGGCCGAAGGAGAAAAAGGCCTGGACATATTGGCCGGGATCTTTGACCGCCGTATCTTTAGGCAATGTTGGCAAACCGATTTGGATTTTATATTCGGCCAGTGAAATTAGCGGGGCGGCTAGCAGGATGATGATGATTAGGAGTAAAAATATATTTTTGTTCATATTAATTTATTTTGTGTATTTTTGACCCTGCTGATATAATTCTGCGTCTCTCTTGGCAATCGGCTGCAGCCGCTGGCATTGCCGCCGCATTGTCTTTCAAAATTTCCCATCCCCCAGTTATAAGCGGCTAAAGTATTATCTAAGTTGCCATTATATCGCCGATAAAGCTGGCCTAGATATTTTGTGCCGCCGGCAATATTTTGTTCCGGATCAAAAGAATTATTAACCCCAAGATCATTCGCAGTCTCGGGCATCAATTGCATTAATCCTTGGGCGCCGGCCGGACTCACGGCATTAGGGTTGCCGCCGGATTCGGTCAAGATAACCGCTTTAACTAAGTTTGGCGGCAGGCTACCATTTTGTTGGGCATATCTGTTTATTAAATCAGCGTAGGCGCCTTGGGCGATGGAAGAGGATGTGATTTGTGGATCGGTCAAGCCATAACCTAAACCTTCGTGGGGTGGAATAGCTTCAATATCATATTGTTCCAGCGCTTGCCCGGATTACCAGCTGCCAGCATCCACATAATCCCGCCCAGAGCGATAATCCCGACAGCCAGGAAAGACAAGAGGTAGAGGCCGAAGGAGAAAAAATATTGGAGGTATAAAGCCGGATTGGCGTCTTTAGCAATTGTTTTCGGCATGCCGGGCAGCGGAGCAGTCAGAGTGTAATCAGCAGCAGAAACTGATAGTGGAGATAATGATATTAGGGTAAAAAATATTAGAAGAAATAAAAATAATTTTATGGGATATTTTTTCATTATTTTACGGTTGGATTTCAATTTGCAGATTAGCCGTGGCTTGCTGAAGCCGATCATTTCTATCAGTAACGGAAATATTTAATTGCCTAGTAAATGGCTCGGATATTTCGCCAGGCGGGATGCTCAAAATAAAACGATTTAATTCTTTATTTTCCAGGTTATCCAGTTTTTGGCCGTTGAATTGCCAAACATAATCAATATCCGCCGGGTCGTTTGAACGGAAGAAAAAAGGCACGGCCAGAAAGCGTAATTTTTGGTCGGTCTTGGCAGTGATGCTGTTTTTAAAAGCATAATTGCCCAGCGGGTCATAGAGTAAAATTTGCGGATTGGCCAAAGTTATAGTAATAGTTTTATCTGTTAATAATTTATCCGCGGAATCATAAATTTGGCATTTGATTTTAAAAGTTTCACCCGGCCAGCCGGTAGCTTTAAATTTTAAAACCGCCCGGCCTAAACCGCTGTCCGCGAGAGCCTTTTTTCCATTTATCCGCCAGGCATAAGATAATTTTTCTGGTTCTTTGATGCTCGGATCAATTGGCACGGCTACAACACGGATTAGGGAATTTCTGGCGGCTAAGGCCTTGCCAAGATAGCCGGGCGGCACGTAAGCATTGCTGGACCAGTCCAATAAAAAACTATTGGGCCGGATGGGAGTCTGTTCGTCCGTTAGTCCGGCAGTGATATTCTCGATGGCCTTGGAATCCCGTTGGCTTGGAATGACCACAAAAACCGCGATGGCGAGCAGGAGCAAAATTGGGATGAGAGCTTTTTTCATATGAGACTATTTGGCAATTTTCCCGGCTAACTTTTGGCCAATAGGCGTTTGCAGTTTAGCCGCCGCTTTTTTCTTGATATAAGCATAGATAACGATGCCGATATTGCTGGGCATAATGCCTAATGATATCGCGTCTATTATTTTTGCCACAATAAAAGTAAGAACCGGATCTAATTTTGGGTTATACATTTTTTGCCAGAAACCAAAAATTAATCCGGCCAGTATTTCGGTAAAAAAATTCAGGATGGGGACTAAACCGATTAAGTCAAAAAGGGCTGCGACAAAAAACATCATCCAGGGAAAAGAGGCTGGTTCAGGTCCGGGCGTCTCTTTTGATTCTGGGGATCTGTTATCAGATGGGTTCTCTTGGGCTGGTGGTTGATTTTCTTCAGGCAATAAATCAGTAGATTATGAATTAATATTATGAATTATAGGATTTTTTCATTATTCATGATTTATGGTTCATAATCCATTGTTTAGACAACGTCTCTGGTTTCTTCTTCTTGCGCTAGTTCTTGTTTGGCTTTTTCAATTTCTAAAATTTGGCGCGGGTCGGAAGTAATAATTTGGTCTTCGGTATAGGAGGCGACAACTTTTATCGCCGCGTGCTGGAGGCCGGCGAAAAAAATGCCTTCGCCGACGCTGCATTCAAGAAGCAAGTATTTTTCCTGGTCGGTCAGATTGAATGTTTTGCTGATGATATCAATGGTGGATGGCGACTGGCGGAGGAGTATTTGCATGGAGGAATTAGAAACAATCGGTTTGCCATATTGGGAGGCCATAAAGTCAGCGACGTCTTGGGTAATAGTCGTTAGCCCTAGATAATATTTGCGGCAGCGTTTGGCAATGCCGAAAAGAAATGAGGCGGCATCGTCGTGGCGCATCATCACCCAGGCTTCATCTACCACCAAAATCCGTTTTTTGATTTCCGCGCGGATAATGTTCCAGATATAGTGGAGGACAATATACATTGCGACTGGCCGCAATTCTTCTTCCATGTCGCGGATGGAAAAAACCACCAATTTATTTTTCAACGCTACATTGGTTTGTTGATTGAAAAAGCCGGCGTAAGAGCCAGAAACGAATTTATCGAGGCGAGTTGCCAATGAAGCGCCGCCTTCCATATTTTTTAGAATGGTTTGTAAATCGGTTAGCAAGGGAGGCGTAATTTTAGAAAAATCGGCGTCAGGCGTAATGTCGCGCGATGAATAGGTTTCGGAAATCGCCCGGTCGAGCAAAGCGTCTTCTTCGGCGGAAAGGCCGCCCAACATAATTCGCATTAAGCCGACCAAGTTGATAATAGTGGAGCGCAAGACATCGCCCGGGTGTTCACCTTTCGGTGGCACCGGCAAATCAAAGGGATTTAAATGGTGCGGCGAATTGAGCGAAATTTTAATAAATGAGCCGCCGACGGTTTCGGCCAGATATTGGTATTCATTTTCCGGATCAATAATAATGACATCCGTGCCCATCATGAGCGAGCGCAACACTTCCAGTTTGACTGTATAGCTTTTACCGGAGCCGGATTTGGCGAAGACGCAGGCATTGGCATTTTCCAGCGAGAAGCGGTCAAAAATTATCAGTGAATTATTGTGCCGGTTGATACCGTAGAGGATTCCTTTGTTATCTGATAAATTAACAGAGGTGAAAGGAAAAGAAGTGGATAATGGGCCGGTATTGAGCGGTGTGTGGATGGATAGCTCGTCTTTTTCCAGAGGCAAGGTGGAATTGAAACCCTGTTCTTGTTGGAAAGTGGCCGGCTTGATATAAATCATCCGGCCTTCCATCATGGCGCGGATTTCCGTTTCTATCTCTTCCAGTTCTTTCTCATTTTGGCCGAAGATAGTGATATAGAGTCCGAATTTGAAAAATTTTTCCGTCCCCTGCTGCAAGCTGTCACGGATACCCTCAATATCCTGCATGGCGGTTTCCAGCTGCGGGTCGCGGACTTTGCCCTGTTTTTGCTGTTCGCCGATCTGCGATTGGACTTGCGCTAGTTTTTTGCGCAATTGGCTCATCATCCAGACCGTTTCCACCGGATGGATAAACATCGCTAGATTCGTTTCTTTGTCCATTGATAAAATCGGCGACAGCCAGTTGGTAGTCAAGTAGCGCGGATAAGTGAAAATAAAAAGCGTTCGGGCGAGTTTATCCCCGACTTGCACATAATTGGCCGTTATTTTCATGGCTGGTGGCGCCACTAAGTCTTTGATGGTTGGCGTCCCTTTGGGCCGAATGTCGGCTTCAGTGGCTGGTTCGGGCTGTTTTTTATTGAAGAAAGGAAGAGGCATAAAGTAAATTTATAATTTTTATTGTTTTTTTGTAAACATCGGCTTTTCTTTCAATCCCATATTATAGAGATGATAGAAAAGTTCGGTTACTTCCTCGGTTTTTAAAACCGTGGCTTTGAGGCCAATATTAGCGAGGCCGGCAGCCACATAATTAATTCTTTGCCAAAGCTGACTTTTTAATTCGGCCAGCGATTTATTTTCTTGTTGGTTATTTTTAGCCGGATTGATTAGGCCGCTGATTTTTTCCATCAGATTTTGATTTTTTTGCTCAACCGCGGCCAGCGGCACGACCACATAAAAACTTTGATTCATAATATGGGCGGATGAGATTAAACTTTTGACAAAATCTACATATTCAGCCGCCTGGATTTTCAAAAGTTCATTTTCTTGTTCTTTACGTTTTTGTTCCAACATCATCAGATATTCGGAAACATCCAGTTGGCGCGCCACGACTAAAATTTGTACTGAGAAATCCAACGAATTAAGGAAGGACTGATAGCGCATGAGAAGCGCATCCTGCTCCTCCGTTGATTTCAGGTTGAAATTGACGGCTGTAGTCATCAAAACGCCGCGGAGCGAGCCATTGCGGGTAATGATTAGGCCGTCCTGGATATCTTCAATGTCTATTTTTTGCTGGACCGCTGGAGCGGATAGATTGGGCATAAAATAAATTTAAAATTTAGAATCATCTTTATCTTTTCTCCGCCAGACATAAATTCTTGGCCGGGTAATATAGGAAAAGAAAGAAATGACATAATCAAAAAACGGCCTCCCGTTTATTTTAACAAAAATAATCAGAATGAGAAACCCGGCCAGAGGCAGGCCGATGGCGATAACGAACCAAAGCTTGAAGAAATACCAGAGCGTCAGTAACAATAACGCGGCGCCCAGCGACAGCATAAATTGTTTGAGCGTCAGCGGCCCGATAATTTTGTCTTCTACATCAGAAAATTGGGGAACGGTGAATTGCATGATTGTTAATATAGGTTTTTTATTTCAGGATATTTTGTAAATCCACAATATTACCTTGTGCCGGTGAGGTGGGTTTCGGCGGTGTTGGCGCGATTGGATTTGCCGCTGGCGGCCCGGCCAAATCTCCTTCTTCAATTGGTTCGCGGTAGGCAGAAGTTGGCCGTGCTGGAATTCGAGGGATTATTGGTTCAGGCATTGGCGGTTGAATGGGTGGAACTGGACTAGCGGGTAAATTTTGCGTCGGATTAACAGGCGTTTGATTGGGAGCGGTTTCTGTTTGCCTAGCTTGCTGAGGAGCTTCTTCCGGATTGACGATAAGGTCATTCCGTTGCGTGCGGGCGGTTTCTTGGGCGATAAATCTTATTAGGTCATAGAAGTCCAGAATCCGGCTGAGTATTTTTCTGTCTTGGGGTGATAATTTTTTAGCATTGGGGTTATTATATAAATAATTCATTTCATCAATTTCGCTTGGTTCGTCGGGCGAAGAGCGCAGGAAATCAACAAGCCAGTTGCGGATGACGGGGCGCGCAGGCTTGGTTTCGTTTTTTACCATGAGCGGATCTTTGCCGACCGGTTGGGTATTTTCTCTAATCGCCCGGAGAATGTTTTGTGTCGTTTCGGGCAGAGCATAACCAAATTGCCATGAAAGTTTGGTTGTCGCGATATCACTTAATTTGTCTCCGGTCAGATCTTCCAATTCCAGGCCTTCCAGCAGATAATGGCGGAATAGATTATGAAAAAGTTCTTCGTCAAAAATTATTGGCAGGCCGGCCCAGCGCAGCTGGGCGATAATTTTTTTGGCGGCAAAATAAAGTTCCGGGTCAGAAGTTTCCAGGCCATTAATTTGGGGTTCTAAATCCGCGGCCAGTAGCAGGCATTTTTTTTGTTCCCGGTCGTTCATGGATTGCCAGGCTGCAGTTTTTATTTCGTTGAATTGTTGGCGGGTCAGGGCCATAGAATATGTTTTGAATTATTTGTTTAGTTCCGGATTTTCCATTTCTAAATTACCAACCGGCTTGGCAGCGGTTTTTTCTGTCGCACCACCTCCTTTAATAGATTTAATAAGTTTATTGAGACTTTCTTCTCTTTTAGCCGGCTCTATAGAAGCAACATCAGTTGCTTCTGATTCAAGTGTTTGTTTTATTTGTTCATCAGACATTCCAGCTGTTTTATTTCGATAGTCCGTGACGCAGGCATCATAAAGAGCTTTGTTGGCTTTTTCTAATTCTCCTGCATGGTTAAGCAACATTAATTTTCTAGTATGTCCCTGCCAGCGGTCGGATTGTTTAGGCGGAATTTGGCTAATTTTCTCAGACCAGTCGCCATGCAACCCCAAATCAATAGTGCGGCCATCTGGCCCGTAGCCCTCTTTGATGAGGCCGAAACGGCCGATAGTTCGGGCTTTCATCTGCGGATCTTGCTTAGACCATTCAACTGTCGCATTAGTTCTAGCCACGTCAGCTATCAATTCTTTCTCAATGTCGGTTCTCTGAGACCATGAACGTTTATTGAATTTCTCCAGAGCCTTTTTGTCATTTAAACCATTGAGGTCTTTAAAGTGTTCTTTTACAAGCATATTGAGCTCTTGTGCCTTAGCTTTGTCTTCTTCTGAACCTTGGGAAAGTTTTTTGATACGATTTCCGATGGTTTCTTTTGACCCTTCCGATAAACCAACCATATGATATTGGCCGGTTTCAGCATTGACTGTGAACATACGGCCAATAACCTGGCCATTGCCTTCCATAATTCTGGTTAAATCATGGCCCAGCCGATAGGTCTGTTCTTCGCCTAATTCCGGTTTGACTTCTTTCTCTAAGAAATCAGTCCAGCCCGCAGCGTCCATAGTATAATTGGTGGGATTTTTCGTGTTAGCCGTTGATTTATTCAAATTACGCAGAAATTCATTTTGGTCATTTTGTTCTGTCGCGGCCTGCAGATAGGCGGCCATTTTACTGGTATTGCCTCTTTTTTTCGCTTCTTCAAAACCATGAAATTGCTCTTCAGCATTGATGGTGTTGATGTTTTTCCTTTCTTCCTGCCTTCTAGCTCTGACTGCTCGTTCGCGAAAATCAGTAGTTTCTCCACCGCCGCCTTTGCCCCAGGTTCTTGGATCAAATGTGCGCAAAGATATGATTCTGTTTAACCGATCTTGTCTGGCGCCAACGGCGACCGGCATAGATTCCCGGGTCAGCTGTTCCTGACGTTTTTTCCAAGCTTCTTTCCAGACTTCTGGCGCTAAATAAGATGTGCCGCGCCGAAAGCTGGCCCAGGCGCGCGATGTCCGCGTGTCTTTTTTGGCTTGAGATTCCGCACCCTTGGCCATCCAGCGCTGGGCAATACTGCCCAATCCTCCCACCATTCCCCTGCCCATTTTTATTATCCCTTTGGCCCCATAAATTCCAAAACTTTGGGCGATAAATAGTCCGCCGAGAAGAATAACAATAATGATTATATATTGGAGCAACATTTGTACGCCTCCTTGCAGCATGCCGCTTAAAATCCCGGTGAATCCCTTGCCTTCTAAAACACCATCTCGTGAATTTGCAAAAATTGAAGCAATAACATTCGTACTGCCAGAGCCAATCATTAAAGTTACCAGGTAGATGAAGAAAGCATAGATTGGCGCGAAAAAGACCCATTTGAGAAAATTTTGCCACCATTTGTCCCAAAGCGAGCCGGCTTTACCGGGCAAGGCGAATGACAGCCAAGCAAAGGGTGAAAAAATTAATAAGAGCCAGATGACGACAATGCGGACAATTAGAAAAACACAAGCCGCAAAAAGAGTAAAAGCCGTAATTAGCATCACGATGGAGCCAAAAATAGCCGAAATAAGGACGGAAACAGCGCCTTGCGCGCCGGTGGCTAGTTGTTTGCCGACTTCTCCTGTGTCCGCTGTTATTTTTACATTGCCATCGGCATCTCTTACAGTTTCGCCTTTAGTTGAGGCATCATAAACATCTAAAGTATTAGCGGCATTCAATCCTTTCATTAGTTGGGCGGAAATACTATGCTTTGTTCCGCCGGCGGCTTCTATAAAGTAATTAGTAAAAACTTGTGAAGCGTCAATAAAAACGCCGGCAATAACCAAGCTAAAATTTATTAATAATGCCGCAACGACGATTTTCCAGAGATATTCTTTCATCCCGTATTTATCAATTCGCAGAATGGTGGCGAAGGCCATAACCAGCAAAGCCAGCGCGAAAAACATATTGCAAAGGCCGCGGCAAATTTCCCAGCCGGCCTTGACTGCCGGAATATCATTAAATTTCTCAATGGCAAAAACAGCGTCTAACAACTGGGACGCCAGCCAGACAAACCAAGACAGAATCCAAAGCAGTAATGTGGAAAACCCTTGTACAATACTGATAACAGCCGTAAATCCTATTTTGACTGCTTGCCCTGCAACCCAACCAAAAAATCCCGCGTGCGCTTTCGGCGCGTCAAAAATAAAAATTCCCCCGCTGATGGTGATGGCGAGCAAAAGGGGAAAAATTATTCTTTTGTGGCGGGAGAAGAAAGTCATGTAAAAATAGAGAATAGGAACGGATTTAAGAAATCTTTTTTTACTGCGAGCTAACACCAACAGCGCCAAGGCCTGTTTTAATTACTTTATTAAGTAAAGTGTTGGCGATGGCTGTGAGTGCAACGGAAATTTGGTCATATGGCCATTCTTGATTGCCAATTAAATTAGCAATAGAATCTTGGATAAGTTGTCTGGAACTATCCACCGCTTTATTGGCTTCATAACTTAAAACACTGCCCGGAGTTTTTATATTTCCGTCTCCGTCTTTAGCGCCGAGAAAGCCGCCGCTCGCCAATCCTTCATTTTGAGCCGCTTTAGCCTGCGCCTCCATTCTGGTTGATTTTTCTTCTTCTGCCAATAAATAAGCCCCATATATATTATTTTGTGGCTGTGATATTCTGACAAAAGCATCCCAGCCGCCTTCTTCAAAGTTATTATAAAAATTATTAACATTTCCTACGATGTCGGAAACAGTGCATTTGGCCGTTTCGCCGAAAGGCGGATTGGTGCTTAGGGCAACTTTTATCTGGAAATCAAATGGTTCGCAGAGAATGCCGAGGCCTAAATTTTCTTCAACAAATTTCCCGCCAGCCTTGTCAGCCGCGTTCATTAGAAATTCCTCCCAATTACTAATAAATTTAGGCGATTCACCGCCATTAATCCAAGCAATGATTTGGTTGGTGAGTTCTTGAAGGAGTGAATTCAAAAGGGCGATCCCAGCCACCTTAGCGATATTGATTAATTCTTCCCATAAATCAAGTTGCGCCCATCTTTCGGCTAGAGTCAGAGCTTTTTTTTCATCTCTCTTTTTCTGATCGTTTGAAGCAGTCTCTATAGCTGTTTTTATGTTATTGCCAGTTGTATTTACAGAGCTATTTAGGGTACCTAAATTACTGTTTACGGTACCAAGATTTATATTAACACCAGCTAAAGCAGCATTCGTGGTTCCCAGAAGTACTACGACGGCCGCATCATTAACAGGTATGTCAGCCGAAGCTTTTTTAATTGGAAAAATAAAAAAAACAAAAATAAAAATGATTAAAACAATCGAGAATAGGATTCGATGAAACAAACTTTTTTTATTTTTTAATAAAGTGGCCATTATTTTTTAGTTAATTCTGTTACTTCTGCGATAATATCTATGAACATTTGATTGACTGTGCTATATTGCTGTAAGGCAATATAGGTTTTTAGCGGGTCGTCATTGATTTGTTTGATTGATTCAAAAACATTAGCACTACTTAACATTATTGCCAAATATTTTTTATGGATATTTTTCCAGGTTGACGGGACGGATATTTGTTTTAGATCTTGGTAAAATTTTGTGTATGATTTGATCATTAATTCCAACCGGGAAAAGTTTTTTGTTTCAATAGCTTTGGTCGCTATAGTAAAATTGTTATTTTCTGCTGGTCCTTCAAAATCCGTTGAAAAATATTTTGCGAAAATTATATTTAATTGCGAATAATACTGGCCGATTGCTTCAGGGCTATTATCATCTGAGATGATTATTTCTGAATCGGGAATACTGTCGGCACTGACAATAAAAGAAGGAAGCTGATCAGCCGGTAAATTGGCTAAAAAATCATCAACCGTGGAATTAACTGAATTTTCATTGATTGAGCCATCCGTCGCCGATAATCCGCCATCCATCATTTTTCTGGCTATCATGGTAGCTAGTTGTTTAGTGAGGGAGCCGCTGGCCGGCCGCGGGTCTAGCGCTTGGTCCGAAAGCTTGTCATCCGGCGCTTTTTTATTCGGGTCATAACCGGCCGCGATTTCTTCGCCGTCCAGATAACCGTCGCCATCCGTGTCGGCTTCGCAGGCATCGGTTTTATAAAGTTGGATTTCTTGCCAGTCCTTTAAGCCGTCATTATCCGAATCCTGATTGGAATTATTAGCATCCGGCTGGCAGGCCAGATTTGTTTTGCCATTAATGATAGAAGCGATTTGACTGGCCACGCCGGCGCGGCTTTTCAACACTAAATAACCGCCGATGGCCACGCCGATTAAGAGAATAAAGATAGCGATAAATAAATTTATTTTTCTCCCAGGTTTTTTATTTACCATTGAGGAACAATTTTAATCAAATAAATTAGCTTAATCTTATTTTCTAGCGACAATAAATTAGAAAAATTTAACAACTACAAAAACAGCCAGAGGAAAGCTGATGGGGATTAGAAATTTATTATTCATTTCATCTATATTTTACCATAAATTCAGCCGGTCAAGTAGGTGCTTTTTTATCCACATATTTAAAAAACGAGCCGCTAAAGCTCGTTTTTTAAATAGGCTGTTAATTTTGACCAATCCCCGACTGCCAATTCTTGCGCCCGGACGCTGTTTTTAAACCCGAGCTCGCCCAATATTTTTTCTATTTCAGTTCGGTCTGTTTTTAAAACTTGATGGAGATTATTGGCTAGTTGTTTGCGGGGCTGGCTGAAACCAGCATGAAGCAATTTAAAGAATTTATTTATGTCATTCGAATCTATCTGCGCATTAGCATGGTTGTTCGGGATTATTTTTATAATTGCCGAATCAACCTTAGGCATCGGCCAGAAAGATTTTTTGGGTATAACGGCAATATTTTTCACATCAGCGTAAAACTGGGTGGCGGCGGCGAGGAGTGACATTTTTGGCGGCTGGGCGCAAATACGCTGGGCGACTTCTTTCTGGAGCATTAGAACCATTAATGACGGCGGATTATCAGATTCTAAAAAAACGCGGATTAAATGTGAGGTCAAATAATATGGGATATTAGCAACGAATTTATAATTATTTTTTTTATCATTAAAAAGCATGGAAAATTTTAGTATGTCCCCCGCTATAATTTCCACATTATTAATTTTTTCTTCCTGTAGGATATTTTGCATGATTGCCGCCAGCTGCTTGTCTTTTTCTACAGCCACGACTCGGCCAGCATTTTTGGCTAACTCCCGCGTTAAAATACCCAAGCCCGGGCCAACTTCCAGCACCGTGTCATCTTTTGACAGCTCTGCAGCACTAATAATTTTCGCCAGCGCCAGGCGGTCAACTAAAAAATTCTGGCCCAAAAGCTTGTTGGGGGAAAGAGCATATTTTTTTATTAATTCTTGTGTTTCTTTTTTGAGTGGCATGGTAAATTCTCAGTTTTATATTTTTCAGAACGGCATTTCAATCCCGTCTTTATCATAATGAGTCTCTTCCTCAAAATTAATGTATTCAACTACTTCCACCGGGATATCATAAATAAATCGGGACGGCGGATTAATTGTCGTTGAGCCGAAAAGTTGGCGGGCGCGGGCGGCGATCAAATAGAGTTTTTCTTTGGCGCGGGTCACGCCGACATAGCATAGCCGCCGTTCTTCTTCCATTTGCCAGGCATCAATCAAGCTGCGCGAATGCGGAAAAATTCCTTCTTCGCAGCCGGCGATGAAAACTATCGGCCATTCCAAACCCTTGGCGCAATGGAGCGTCATTAAATTAACCAAGTCTTTTTGTGTTTCCACTTCATCATGGTTGCTCATCAGTGCCGCTTCTTCCAAAAATTTTTCCAGCGCTTCTCCGCCCGGCAAGGTGTCGTATTTTTTAGTCACTGAAAACATTTCTTTAACGTTTTCCCAACGCTCCTCGCCTTCTTCACTGCCATCGCGCAAATATTTTTCATAATTTATTTTTTCTATCAGCAGGCGCAGCAGGCGGCTTAAAGGCGCGGCGCTGGCTGCGGCACGCAGGCTGTCAATCATTTGCTTGAAACTATCCCAAGCTAATGTTTTTTTAGGCGTTAGTCCGCTAATCGGCAACTGGTTGTCGCCAGCCAGCAGGGCGCGGATATCGGTTGTTCTGCCGAAACCGCGCGTTGGCACGTTAATAATTCGTTCCAGCGAAACGAAATCATTGAAGTTCTGGATGATTCTGAGATAAGCCACTAAATCTTTTATTTCTTTTCGCTCGAAAAACTTTAACGTGCCGATAACTTTATAGGGCAGGCCGGCCTGGAGAAAGGCTTCTTCCAACGCGCGCGACTGGGCATTAGTGCGATAGAGCACCGCGCAATCGCTCAATTTCAGATTTTTATTTTTTCGGCAGCGGCCAATAATTTCTTCAATAATGAATCGGCCTTCTTCCCGTTCGTCCCGGGCGCCAAAAATCGTCAGCGGTTCGCCGGCCTGGTTGGCTGTCCAAAGTTTTTTTTCTTTGCGCTGGCGGTTTTTAATGATAATTTGGTGCGCCGCGTCCAGGATATTTTGGCTAGAGCGGTAGTTTTGTTCCAAAAAGATTACTTTGGCTTCCGGATAATCTTTTTCAAAATTCAGCAGATTGCGGAAATCAGCGCCGCGCCAGGAATAGATATTTTGGTCCAGGTCACCGATGACGAACAGATGCCGGTATTTTTTAGCCAGCAGGTTAATTAAAATATATTGGGCATGGTTAGTGTCTTGGTATTCGTCAACTAAAATATATTTGAATTTTTCCTGATATTTGGCCAGCACGTCCGGATGCTCCCGGAAAAGTTTAATCGGTAAAATTATCAAGTCGTCAAAATCCAGCGCGTGGGCTTCTTTGAGCGCCACTTCATATTTTGTATAAATTTGTGCCACGATATGGGGAAAAAAATCATTGGCTTGTTCGGCAAAAGCCGCGGCGTCCAGCAACTCGTTTTTGGCTTGTGAAATGGCTTCGACAATCGCCAACGGATGGAATTGTTCAGGTGAAATATCCAATTCTTTCATTAAGCGTTTAATCAGGTTTTGGCTGTCAGCAGCGTCAAAAACGGTAAAGCTTGGCTTAAATCCGATTTTATCCGCTTCAGCCCGTAAGATTCTTGAGCCGACAGAATGGAAGGTGCCAAGGGTTGGCATTTTAAAACTATCAGCGGACAGAGAAATCATTCTATGGACCCGTTCTTTAATTTCTTGCGCCGCTTTATTGGTGAAGGTTACCGCTAAAATATTTTCAGCCGGTATGCCTTGTTTAATCAAATATGCCACGCGGTTGGTTAAAACCCGCGTTTTGCCGGAACCTGGCCCGGCAATAATTAAAATCGGGCCATCAATGGCGCTGACGGCTTCTGTTTGTTTTGGATTAAGATCCTTGAGAGGCATATAGTTTGGCTTGGCTTCGCCAACTGGCGGATGATTAGCAGGCAATTTTATTCTTTATAGGTTCTATTATACTGGATAAACCCGGAAAAGCAAAAAGTTGTCTTAATCATCATTTCATTGACACTGTTTTCATTAAAATGCTACCCTTAAAAGGTGAATAAAAGTAATGCTCTCGAGCCAAAATTGAATAAAAAAATCTGCCAAAAACTGCCACGATGCGTTAAGTGCCATAAACGGTGTTTGATAGTCATGGCGGTTATTTTTGCTGTCTTCTTTTTTTTGCGGACTAATCCCTCTTTTTTAAAAGTCAAAGCTAGTTTTAATTCCAGCGATGTCAGTCTGACCGGTGGTTTAATAGAAGAGACAGCGGTTAATCTTGAACAAATTATGGGTGGGCCGATAAATTTTAATGATAGTTTAATTCCAACGGCGCAGGCAAATGTTGATTTATCGGCGGATGATGACATGGAAAATCAAGATGCCGTTTTTACGCAGGATTCAAGCGTTATTTCTCTTAACAATCCCGAAGGCAATGATATTTTTTCTGGCTTGCGGCGCGAGGCGCTTGATTATATTGTACAGGAGGGCGATACGCCTTTTGATATTGCCATTAAATTTAGCATTAATACTGATACGATTTTGTGGGCTAATAATCTCCGCGATGGTGATATTATTAAACCAGGCCAAAAATTGCTGATTTTACCAATTAACGGCGTGCGGGTGAAAGTCGGTAGTCGCGATACTTTGGCGGCAATAGCTAAAAGATATAGTGGCAAAGCGGATGAAATTATTACTTTTAACCATTTACCGGCTAATGGTAGCCTGTCTGCCGGGGCATATCTCATTATTCCGAACGGTGAAGCAGTAACGGTGGTAGTCGCGCCAAAAGTCAGCGCGCCTAAATATGCTCAAAATACCAGTTCCGGCGGCTTAATGATACCGACTACCGGCTATAATTGGGGCCGGGTGCATGGCCTTAATGGTATTGATATTGCCAATCCTTGCGGCACACCGATTTACGCTTCAGCTGCTGGGACGATAGAAGTAGCCGATGGCGCTGGCTGGAATTGGGGCTATGGCAAGTATATTCAAATCCAGCACAGCAGCGGTATTGAAACGCTTTATGGCCATCTTTCCGCTATTTATGTTGATCCTGGCCAATCAGTCGGCAAGGGCCAATTGATCGGTTTGATGGGCACGACCGGCCGTTCCACCGGCTGTCATTTGCACTTTGAAGTCCATGGTGCAAAAAATCCGCTGAAGAAGTAGCAGTGTTCGCCGCGCCGTAAAAGTAAAAAACAAAGACGCGGGCGCGACTCTCGATGTTTTTGATTAGTAAATAACCTCGTTAAAGAATAAAAACTGCTTTTTAGAAGCAGTTTTTTGTCATTTATTATTGGAAATTTGTTATTTTATTCATATATTTTCTTCTCGCGGCCGGTATTGCAGGGCTTCGGCGAGATGATGAGATTGGATTTTTTCTTCGGCCGCCAGATCGGCGATGGTCCTGGCCAGTTTCAGTACCCGGTGATAGGAACGGGCTGACAAACGCATGGCATCCACGGCGTTTTTTAAGATTTGCTGGCCTTGGCTGTCAGTCTGGCAATATTTTTTCATCAGTTGCAAGTTCATTTCGGAATTGGTACTGATATTATCTTGATTGAAACGTTGAGCCTGGATTTGCCGGGCTTTTTTAATCCGTTGCCGGACAGCGGCGCTCGTTTCCCCTTCTTTATCGCCGGCTAATTTTTCGTATTTGATTGCCGGTACTTCGATGTGCAAATCAATGCGGTCAAGTAAGGGACCGGAGAGCCGGCGCCGATAGCGGCTGATTTGAGAAGGCGTGCAAACACAGGGCCGGGCTGGGTCATGGGCGTGGCCGCAGGGACAGGGATTCATTGAAGCGACCAGCATAAATTTGGCCGGAAAAGCCAGGGTGCCGGAAGCGCGGGAAACAGTGATATGGCCGTCTTCCAGCGGCTGGCGCAATGATTCCAGCACATCACGGTGGAATTCCGGCAATTCATCCAAGAACAAGACGCCGCGGTGCGCCAAAGTAATTTCGCCGGGTTTCGGATGGTTGCCGCCGCCGACGAGAGCCACGGCTGAAGCGGTGTGGTGCGGCGAGCGAAAAGGCGGCTGGCAGATAATTGGGTTCTCTTGGCTTAATCGGCCGGCTAAGCTAAAAATTTTGGTCACTTCCAGGGCTTCATCAAAATTAAGCGGTGGCAGAATTGTCGGTAAAGTGCGTGCCAAGAGAGTTTTGCCGCCGCCCGGTGGTCCAGACATCAGAATATTATGGTGGCCGGCGGCAGCGATTTCCAGCGCCCGTTTGGCGTGTTCTTGGCCTTTAACATAAGCCAGATCAAAATCGCTGGTTTCATCATCGTTTTCTAAATCAATAGCGGTGTGGGGCGTCGGTGTCAATAATTCTTTTTGTTCTAAATGCAGGAAAAGACTTTCTAATTTTTCCAGCCCGAAAATTTCTAAACCATTGACCAAAGCTGCTTCGCTGGCATTGGCCAGTGGAACAAACAAGGTTTTAAAGCCGCGTTGGCGCGCCATCAGCGCAATAGCCAAAATGCCGCTGACTGGCCGGAGTTTGCCTTCAAGTGAAAGCTCGCCGACAAACATTTTTTTATCTAATTCCGCGGCCAATAGCTGGTCCGAGGCCAATAAATAAGCTACGGCAATCGGCAAATCGTAAGATGGCCCTTCTTTTTTAATGTCTGCTGGCGCCAGATTAACAATAACGCGCCGCTGGGAATGGTGCGGCGGGCTGGCACCGGAATTTTTAATGGCCGAAGAAACGCGCTCTTTGGATTCATTGACTGCTGTATCCGGCAAGCCGACAATGTTAAAACACTGCAGGCCGACAGCCATATCAACTTCCACTTCAATCGGCTGGCAATCCAGCCCTAAATTAGCGGCGGAATAAACTTTAGAAGGCATAAATTTTTAAAATTTAAAAATTCAATAACTTAGCTATTGATTGAAAATTGTTATTATATTATATCTTTTTCTAATAAAAAAGCCACCCTTTATTTTTATGGGGCGGCCAGAATACAAGCAGAGATAATTATTTTCGGCATTTGATGCATAATTCGGCTTCTGGCATAATTTCTAACCGTTTGATGTCAATTGGCTGACCACAATTGGCGCAAACGCCATAGGTTCCTTTTTTAATTCTAGCTAGCGCTTTATTAATGCTGGCTAAATCAATTTCCAGTGCGTGTTCGACCGAAAGGTTTCTTTCATAGTTTGCCACTTCCTGGGCGTTTTCATCAGAACTCTGAGCGTCTAGGTTGGGAAATTTGGCGTCGTAATCACCAGTAAGATTGCCGTCTTTTTTAGCAAAAGAAGCAAGTTCTTTTTCAATTTTCTCTTTCTTCTCCTCCAGCTTTTTTTGGAAAGGCAATAATTGTTTCTTATTCATGTTTTTATCTTAACCGGAATTAAAGAATAAAATCAATACCCGCCATAGATTATCAAGCGATCCTTCGGAGCAAGTTTATTCCATTATTTTATCTATTGTTTTTTTAATAAGATCGGGATCGTTAGTAATCAGTAGATAATTTTTTAAGTTAGCATAATAAATATCGTTGGGATTCTGGTTAAGATGTTTAATTCTAACTATTTTATTCTGGCGGTAAAGATCAGAAATCAGATTATATTTTAATTTAAGAGTTTTTTCTAATTGTTCCAAATAGGCATTAGTTTCGTTCTGGCTAATTTTTAAACCGGATAAAAGCAGCCATTGAGGAGGGATGTTATTTGTTTCCAGGACAGCTAATGCCATCTCATCATTAAAGATTTGCTTAAAATTTTCATTGAGCCAGGCGAGATTATTATTTTCCGCCAGATTTTTTATTGAATCAACGGCCCAGATGAAGGGTGGCCAGCCATAATTTTTATCTTTTAAGGATTTAAAATCGCCCGGCAGATTGTTTGATTTGAAATAAATAATAGCTGTGGAATTATCAGGAATAAGATTAGCGAATGGGCTGGTTTTTCCGGTCAGCAGTAGATAGGCCAGCCAAGCAGCGGTGATAATAAGCATGGCTGATAAAAGCCAAATCAGCCAATTAATTTTTTTAGGCGTGGAAATTTGGGAAGCGCCGTTAATTGTCGATTTATTATTAGCTGCCGGATTGGCGGTATGGTCTATTTTTATTGGGACATTAGCCATAAATAACAAAAATTATTGATTAAAAGTTATGGATTTCCTGCATTCTTTTATCATATTTTTCCATCAGCGAATAACTCTTTGATTGCGGATGGAACATCAGGCAGCTGTTGCTGCAAAAAATTTGGTCTGTCGGTTCGTTTTTAGTTTTAGCTTTTATTCTTTTAGTTTGCCAGTCGCCTAGTTTTTTTTCAATTTGGTCGCCCCAATAGCCCGATAGTATTTTTTCCGCTAGTCGGCTGATTTTTTGGGCTAGTCGGCTAACTGATATTCTTTTGGCAGTTTGGCAGTTTGGCCAGGGATAATTATTTAAAAATTTTTTCAACCAATTATTATTTTCTAAAAATTCGGCATGCAGGCCGGTTTTTTTTTCCAGTAATAACGTTAGCCGGCCATATTCTTGGGAAGAATGCATATCCCGAATCTTATTTTCTTTTTTTATTTCCAGGTTATTTTCAGTCAGGTAACAGTTTAAACAGAATCTGTTTTTAGTATGTGAACCATGGCGGCGTTTGCCCATAATGCCTAAAACAGCCATAATCAGGATTCTAGCGGTCCAGAGGCGGTTATTTTGCGTAATGATTAAAAGATCAAAATCGCTTTGCTCATTGGCATTATGAAAAGTCAGCGAGCCGCTAACATCAGCCAGGCGTAAAAAAGGAATAAAGGCCAGCGGTCTGGCCGCGGCCTTTAACCTTTTCCATTTTATTTGTGATATTTTAAGCTTTTTTTCCCGTTGATTGACTAACTTTCCTCTGTCCTTTAGAAAATAAAGGCCTTGGTCTGATTCGCAAGCAGCATTTAAAAATACGCTTTGTTTTAAGTTTTCTCTTAATCGAAAAAAAGAAACGTTATTTTTTTGGTAAGAAAGGTATTTAAAAATTTCCAGCGCCGTTAGCGGACAATCAAGCAAATCATAATAAAGCAAAGTTGATATTATTGCCTTTTCTAAATCACTGGGTGGTATTTTGGAGGCGGTCAATGACGGCATACATGCTCGCTTTAGAGGTGGTTATTAAAAGCAGCCGATCGACGATAGCGTAATCAATGGTTAAAGACGAGTCAGGCAGATTAATATATCTGATTGTGACATTTTTATAAATGTTGTCCAAAAATGATTTTTTATCTGGTAATCCTTTGCCGGTGAGCACAACGAAAGCAGAAAGCATATCTGGCTCCATCAGTTTTATTGTTTCCATAACAGTGGTAGAGCTGGCGGCAGTGGATAATTCAGCGATAAGCACAGGGCGGAAGACATCTTTGATGGCGGTCTCGGCTAATCCTTCTGTCTGGGTCCAAATGAATAAATTGCTCTGCCCGGACAGCTGGTCGCCTACTTTTTCTAAAATATAAAATTTTAATTCTTGGTCAATTTGAGCTAGATTTAAATACGCAGTCGATGCAGTTTGCCCACCGGTTTTTTCTATCAGAATTTCAGTTAAGGAATTAGCCGGCGACGGGCTGGCTAGAAAACTGGCCAATAGGGCATCTTTGATTTTTTGGTCAGCTTGAAGGCCGATTATTCTTTGGCTGTCAGCTTCCAATAAAATTTTCCTGACTGGCGGTGTTTGACTAGGAGTAACAGACGCGCTTGGCTTCGGAGATGGCGATGTTGATGGCTGAGATTGTTGCCAAATAAAGAAACCGATAACGGCAGCAGTTAAAATTAGCAGGCCGCCGAAAATAAAGATTATTTTATAAATCTTGCTTGTTTTTGTTGCCGGGGGATAAGTTTCTTTTTCCCGAAGAACAGAAATAGGCTCTATTGCGGTTATAGGCTTGGGCGCCGGCGGAAGTGGCTCTTTTTTATTTTGATTTTCAGTTTTGAGAATTTCAGCGTTGAGCTTTTCGGTAAAAGGAGAAAAAACTGGTTTAGGAGGAGAAATTGGTAAATCAACAGGCGGTGCCGCGGACTTTAGAGCTGGCGATGAGGGCGGGATGAATGGTTTTGGAGACGGAGCGACGGGACTGGCTGTGACCGGTTTAACCTGTGCAGGAGGCGTCGGCGGTTTTTTTACAGCCGGCGCAATAGACGGCAGAGGCATTGCTGTTGGCGGTTTTTCATTTGACAGCGCCTCCAGGTCATTTTTCATCGTTCGGATCATGAACTGGGAATTTAGGTCAAAAACACTATTTTTATCATCACTATTAGAGTTCGGTGATGACACTTGGATATTGGCGGGATTTTTTATATCCATGTAATTAGAGATTAGCTTTTTAGAAATTAGCTTTTTAGGAAAATTCCTAAGAAGCTAAGAAGCTAATTTTCCAAAAAGCTATTTTATATTTCTCATAGTTAAATTAATTCTGCCCATATCGTCTATCTCTTTAACCTTAACTGTTACTGTGTCTCCGATTTTGACGATATCTTCCACGCGGTTGACCCGGTAGTCCGCCAGTTCGGAAATATGAATCAGTCCTTCCTGTCCTGGCAGAATTTCCACGAAGGCGCCAAAATTTAACAGTCGTGTTACCTTGCCGGTAAAAATTTCTTCGGCGGTAACTTCATGCGTGATATTTTTTATCCACTCAACTGCTTGTTGGGCGCCGGCTTCATTGTCAGAAGTGATAAAAATTATTCCCGAATCTTCAATATCAATTTTAGCGCCGGTTTCGTCAATAATTTTATTAATAATTTTGCCGCCCGGACCAATCACCTCGCGAATCTTATCTGGATTAATTTGTAGGGTGATAATGCGGGGTGCATGCTCGGAAAGTTCAGGCCGCGGCGTCGCTAATACCGCATTGAGTTTTTCTAAAATATGCAGCCGTGCTTCTTTGGCTTGTGCCAGTGTTTCTTCAACTATTTTTATATCTATCCCTTCTATTTTAACATCCATTTGCATTCCGCACACCCCTGTCTGGGTGCCGGCTACTTTCATATCCATATCGCCGTGGTGGTCTTCCGGCCCCTGAATATCGGTCAGAATTTTATAATTTTTTCCATTTTCATCCATGATTAATCCCATCGCAATGCCGGCGGCCGGCGCTTTCATCGGTACGCCCGCATCCATTAAAGCCAGCGAAGAGCCACAGACTGAAGCCATTGATGACGAACCGTTAGAGGAAAGAATTTCTGAAACGACGCGGATAGTATAGGGGAATTTTTCTTCGGGCGGAATCAACATGAGCAAAGTGCGTTCTGCTAATGCGCCATGGCCGATTTCACGCCGGCCCGGGCCGCGGAACGGACCGATTTCGCCGACGCAAAATGGCGGGAAATTATAATGGTGGATAAATCTTTTTTTGTATTCGGCTTCAATACCGTCAATGATTTGTTTTTCGCTAGGCGCGCCTAAGGTAACAGCTGACAGCGCCTGGGTTGAGCCGCGGGAAAAGAGCGCCGAACCGTGGGTGCGCGGCAGAACGCCGACTTCCCCGCTTAAGGCGCGGACTTCATTCAGTTTGCGGCCATCGGGCCGTTGATCAGATACTAAAATATTTTTATGGACGAGACGGTTTATTTCGCTTTCTAAAATATTATTGGCAAAATTAATCTTTTGATCAGTTTCTTCCGGTTCAGTAAGTTTAATTAATTCATTCAATTCAACGGTAATTTCTCCCAGGCGATTTTGCCGGCCGGAGCGGTCTTTAATATAGATTGCTTCTTCTAATTTATTGGTTAAGAAATCATTAATTTTTTCAACGAATTCAGCAGTCGGCGCGGCAATTTTTAGTTCCCTTTTGGCTGGCGCCAGGTCAGCGATAATTTCTTGCTGGAAAGCGATTAGCTCTTGATAGGCGGCAAAACCGCATTCGACCGCCTGGACAATGGTTTTTTCCGGTGTTTCTTTGGCACCGGCTTCCATCATATTAATTTTATCCTGTGTTCCTGAAACGATTAAATCAAATTCGCTTTGGTTGCGCTGGTCAAAAGTCGGATTAATAACAAATTCATTATTAATTTGGCCGATGCGGACTGCGGCGACCGGACCGGCGAACGGAATATCAGAGATGGACAAGGCCAGCGAAGCGGCAAAAATACCCAATACATCGGGGTCGTTTTCCCTATCAAAAGACATTACGGTGACGACAACTTGGATTTCATTTCTAATATCATGGTTAAAACGCGGCCTGAGTGTCCGGTCAATCATTCGGCCGCTTAAAATCGCATCATCCTGTGGCCGCCCTTCACGCTTAATAAAGCGGCTGCCTTTAATCTTACCAGCCGCGTAGAGCCGTTCTTCATATTCAACGGTTAGCGGCATGTAATTCACATTTTTAGTCCGGCTGCTCATGACCGCGGTAGCGAGCAGAACTGTTTCGCCGAAAGAAACGAGAACCGAGCCATTAGCTTGTTGCGCCAAGCGGCCTGTTTCCACCGTTAAAGTTCGTCCGGCAAATTGCCGGGAGTATATTTTTTTCTCCATTTAGTTTTTTGCCCGATCTGTTGGGCCGGAGAACAAGAGGGAAAAACTCATTTGGCCGCATTAATCTGCGCATAAGCTTTTCTCTATTTTTCTCAAGCCGTTGGGATTCGAGGCGTTAGTTAGTGCAACGATGTCATCGCCGTTCGTGAACGGCTGTTATATAACAGGATCCCTCGGGCTTTATCCTCGGGATGACAACTTCGTTGTCATTTAATTAAATATTTTTTTAAATCTGTTCCTAAATCAATGAAATCATCGGCGGCTTCTTTTAGCTGTCCGGAAGCACTGCGGCCGAAAGAAATGATTTCCACTTGGCAGCCGTCTTTAATTTTTAAATACCGCACCAATGGGACAAAGTCGCCATCGCCCGTTACTAAAATTACCGCGTCCAGTTTTGGGCCTAATTCAATTGCATCAACGGCCAGGCCGACATCCCAATCCCCTTTTTTCATGCCGCCGGCAAAAATCTGTAAATCTTTAACTTTTGTTTCAATACCGATTTTATTTAAAGCATCTAAGAAGGCCTGCTCTTCACCGCTTTCAGTCCGGATAGCGTAAGCGATGGCACGGACCAGCCGCCGGCCGGCAACTGCCGTTTTGATAATTTCTTTAAAGTTAACCTTGGCCTGGTATAGGTTTTTTGCTGAGTGGTATAAGTTCGGCACATCAATGAAGATGCCAACGCGTTGTTCTTTGTGTTTGATAATCATAGATAACTTGTCATCGCTACTCTTAGATGGCTGTTATACAATAGGATCCCTCGTCCAGTTTTGTGGGACTCAGGATGATCCCGCCGTGGCGGGATCATTTTTTCAGCCCTAATTTTTTAATCAGTGAAGCGTAGCGTGTCTCGTCTTCCTTTTTCAGGTAATCAAGCATTTTTTTCCGGCGGGCCACCATTTTTAAGAGGCCGCGGCGCGAATGGTTGTCTTTGGCGTGTTTCTTTAAATGTTTGGTTAGCTCTTCAATCTGCCGCGTCAAAATCGCCACCTGCACTTCCGGTGATCCGGTGTCCGCTTCATGGACTTTAAACTCCTCCACTATTTTAGTTTTTCTTGTTTTTGTCAGCATATAAAGCCACTATTTTTACTAATTTATATAAATATAAGATACCATAAATTATTTAAAAGTGCAAATTTCTATTTGCCAAAACGCTAGTTTTATCGTAAAATGGGAAAGATTCAGTTTTGTAGTTAAAAGAATAGAAGGCTGCCTTTGCTTTTTTATTTAGGCATGTCCCTATAGCTCAATGGATAGAGCGCCAGCCTTCTAAGCTGGCTATGTAGGTCCGATTCCTACTAGGGACACAATATTTTGAGCCCATAGTCCGGTTAATTCTGTGGATCTGCCCCGTTAGCTCAGTTGGTAGAGCTGCTCCCTCTTAAGGAGAAGGTCGGGGGTTCAAATCCCTCACGGGGCACCAAAACTTATTGGTCTAATAAAAAATGGCTTGTCCAGGCCGTTTTTTATTTTATCGGTTTTAATTCTTTATTGCCGTAGTGCGCTAAATAATTTTTCCAAATGCCTTCGCAGCGGCTGTTTAAAGAGCATTTCCGGCATTGCGGAGCTTTTGCCCGGCCGATTTCCGGTCGGGATTTCTCCACATCCCAATTGATGAAATCCGGCGCCAGATGTTCGGTTTTAAATTTTTTGACCTCCAACAACTCGCTGATTTGATCAAGGTAATCGGTAAAATAACACAGCGGCACATAACGGATGTGCCAGTGGGAAACTTTATTTTTTTTGCCGATAGCCAGACATTGCCGGATAAAAGGAGCAGCAACGGAAATTTTGGGCACAAATTTATTAAATTCATTCTTTGCCGCGCCTTCATTGCAATCGACAAAAATAAACTCTGAATTGCGGATGCCGAGGTCATAAATTAATTCTCCTATTTGGCGGAGATGTCTATAATTCTGTTTGACGATAGTGGTATTAGAACCAATGGCTTCAATACCTAAATTTTTTTTCATGTTTTCAAAACCCGCCATCAGCTGTTCGAAACTGCCGGCTGATTGCGTTAGGGAATCATGCTGGCCGGCGTTAAAGCCATGAATAGAAAAAACAATATCAGTTAGGCCGGCCATAGCTACCTTTTTGGCATAATTCGGATAGGCCAGCATCCGGCCGTTGGTGGCCATCATGATGGTTTTAAAATTAAGTTTTTTGGCTTCTTTAAGCAAATTGATAAAATCTGGCCGGATCGTCATTTCGCCCCCGATGAATTCCAAATAGGTCGTTCCTCTTTTTCTGGCATCGGTCATTTCTTCAATAATTTGCCGCGTTGTTTTAGTGGCTATGGCGCGTTTGTCGGCGTCAATGCAAAATTGGCAATTGTTATTGCAGGTATAGCCGGTGATAATAACAGTTTTTTTTATGATTCTAGATGGATTTTTTTTCATGAGTGTTTTGGCTAAATGGATCATGAGGAAAAAAACTTTAAAATTATTCCTAGCAGGGAATTTTGAAGCCAGAGAGTGGTTAGTGCTCCGAGCAGCATAAACGGCGCGAACGGCGATGTTCGGAAAATAGTAATTGTTTCAATTTTTTCTTCCGCTAGCTTTTTTTTGATGATTTCTGTTTGTTCATTATTAAGGCCGCTTCGTTTGAAATTATGGTCAGCTGATAGGGACGCTTTTTCTAAAATAGCCGGGTCGACAAACATTCTGGCTTGCAGTTTTTTCAATTCGATTATTTTAGTCTGGGTTTTTTTTAAATAAAAATCAATGCTTTTCCTAAAGAGGGCGAAAAAGACCATAAAAACGGCCATGCTTTTTATTGTTTGCCAGATGATTTTTAAAGTTGATTGGGAATCATAGAAAAGGCCGAAAAGACAGATCAGGCCAAACATCAGGGCGATAATTTTTAGCACTAATGGTTTTTTCAGCCATGGCGCGGTCTGGGAGCTGAAAATAATCAGGCAGGCGAAAAGCAGTGATTGGTATGGCATGATATCAAGGCCCCATAATTTTTTTATTGCCGGCTGGGCAAAATTAAAAAATAAGATAATTAAAAAAGGTAAGAGAAGGTTTTCGCCGACGGTTTTTAATTTTTTGCCGGCTTGGGCCGGATGAAAGTTGATTTTTATGTTTTTAGCCGGCCGAAAAAAATTACGCCAGCCAGCTGTTTTTATTTTTTGTCCGGTTTTCCGAAGATAAAATATTCCGGAACTGATCAGCAAATACAGCAAAAAAATAAAAAAGATATTGATTAAAAGCGTGAAAGACGGGAATATTTTTAAATAGGAATATTGATATTTTGTTAATGGAATAAGCAGCGAGAAAACGATAAATAATTTGGCGTCGCCGGCGGCCCAAGCATTAATGCGCCAGATAAAAAAAGCAATGATTCCGGCAAGGGCGCAATTAGCCAGGCTGGACAGCAGAAAATCAAGATTGAAGGTAAAGACAGGCATTGGCGACTCGGCGGATCGGTGAAGAATTTGCAGATAAAAAAACTTTGTCAGCGGCGCGGCTAAAAAACGCCAGATAATTAATAAGATAAATATTCCCAGTCCCCAATAGAAACCTAGTTGGATCCATTTATTGCGCACTTTTCCATACTTAATATCTTCATAACTGGTAATCAGTCCGATGAATAAAAGAATCGGTAAAAGAAGGAAGTCTAGAATTGACGTCATAGCTTTTATATTTTAGTTTTGGTTTTAGCCTGATTCTGAGCGCTTTTTTCTATTTCAGCCAGCGGCTGGTAGGGATTGCCGGTTGATTTCGTGGCCACTTTATTTTTATATGGCTGAAAACCATCTCGGCCGATATGGGCTAGATATCCCCGATGAATGCCCAGGCAATGATTTTTAACTTGGCATAAATTGCAGGCCGGCAGGAATTTTATTTCTTTTGCCGGCAGAGTGCGCCAAGCATATGGCCAGATTTTTTTATCAAGCGTACAGAGCGGAAAATGATAAAGCCGGAATTCTTTGAATTTCGGCGCCAGTTCGGCGATCTGATTTATGAAGGGACGGACTTGTGCGTAAGTTAAAGCGACATTTTTTTTATTTTTTATAGCCTGCCCTTCCATCTCCGGAAAAATTACGATTAAGCGGTCAATCGTCGGAAAATTATCTAGAATTAGTTTCAAGACCGGCTTGATATTTTGATAAGAGAGGCGCGTAATGACAAACCGGGCGCCAATTAGCTGGCTAGGCTTTTTTCGTTTTAGGAGATTACTCAGGCCGGCCATGGTTTGGTCAAAACTGCCGGCGGCTCTGGTAACAGCTTCATGGGTTTTTTTGTCGTGGCCATAGAGCGAAACATCAATTTCCAGATTATCCCCCATGGCCAGAAATTCCTCGGCTTTTTGCGGATAAGAAAAAAATCGGCCGTTAGTCAGCAGCTTTATTTTTTTTCCGGAAAATTTTTCTGTAAGATATTTTATTATTTCTCTAAAACGCGGATGAATTGTTGGTTCTCCTCCGGACAAATAAATTGATTCGGCAGAATCAATCTTATCTCTGAATTTTTTTAACCGGCCGATAATATCCCGCCAATTGTAGCCGGTTTTATTGTCCCAAGCCGGCCAAGGCCGATCGGGATTAGTGCACATTAGACAGCGATTATTGCATTTATCGTAGACGCAAAGATCGACGCTAGTATCATTTTTTGGCATTTCAACTATTTTTTAAAAATGGTTTTGCTTTGAATAAATTTAAATCGATATATGGTTTAGGGATCCCTCGGCATTGTTTATCCAGTGAGCATTGTTGGCAATGCTCAGTTTTGCTCAGCAGGCGGTAGAAAGCCAGGGCCGAGTTATTTATTTTGATTAGGTCAATTTTTTTATTTAAGAAATGATCGTAACCGCCGACATCCTTCTGTATTTTTGTGCCGTTATTGAAACGAGTGCCAGTCAGGCAAGGCGGAATATTGTGGAAGGATAATTTTTGTTTGTTTTTCAGGTTAGAAAAATCTTTTGATTTAAAAAAGACAGAAATTTTTTTTAGGTCAGGAATATTAACCAGCGCTTGAGGAGAATAATATCCTTGGTAGCTTGGCAGTGAAACTAAGGCGGCATTGACGCTGTAGCCGAAACCAAGCAAAAATTTAAACAATTCCGGCCAGCTTTGCTCATTTTGTTTTAAAAACAAGGTGCGTAGCCTGACTTCAGGAAAGCCTAATCGTTTAAGATTAGCCAGCGTTTTTAAAACGGAATTAAAGCTGCCCGGTTTTTTTGTTATAGTGTCATGAACGACTGCGGTGTGGCCATAAAGCGGTATTTGGAATGAGCCGACATTGCCGATATCAATTATTTCTTCTAAAAAACTTTTTTTGGCGAAAGACAAACCATGGCTTTGCATGTCAATCTTAATTGGGGTTATTTTTTTTATTTTTTTTAAAAAATCAATCAAACCGTGATATTCTCCCGGGTCATTGCCGGAGACAACCAGCCAATCAGGAATCTTTTCTTGGCAGAATTTTTTTAAGCGGTTTAATTGTTCTTTGGCTATTTGGTCAGCGGCTTTTTTACTAGAAAAATTATGGGCCGAACAAAAAACACAGCGTAACCGGCAGCCGATGTCGTGTAAAATTAGAACAAAAGCCGTCTCCTGTTTTATTGATTTTTTCATGGAAAGATTATCCCTTCTGAGCCGGTTTTTTTATCGGTTTTAATTCATCTAAACCGAAAACAGAGGCATAGCTGCGCCAGATGCCATAACAGCGGTCATCATAAAGGCAGAGGCGGCAGGATGCGGATTTAATTTTTTTACCGCGCCTGGATTCGTCCAATGAAGATTCAAATTCCGGTCCGATAAGCAGAGTATCTAATTGTCCCATGTCATTAATATTTTCTTCATGGCCCGGCACGAGACACGGCACCATATTATAGACGAAACAGCCAATGTTTTTTTCGGATTTTTTGATTATATCAATTGCTCGGCAGATATGGGGTCCGACATCGCTCATTTTAGGGATTAACGCCCGAGGATTGCGGGCAACGCTGCCTTCAATCATAGACATAGTCAGGCGGATTTCACCGATGTCAAAATTATCAATTAGAAATTTTACATGCTGGGCCAAATGCTGATAATTCGGTTTTATTAAAACAACATTAATATTAACTTTTTGCCCTAATTCATTGAGGTTTTTAATCCCTTGGACGGCCTGTTTGAATGTTCCTTTGGTGCCCATGATGCGGTCATGAATTTTTTCTTGATGTGAATGGAGGGAGACGACAAAACGATTGACGCCGCTGTCAATTAATTTTTGGCATAATTTTTTATAGATATACATACGGCCATTAGATTGGACTTCGATATGGCCGAGATTTTTTTCTCGGGCATAGGCCGCAAGTTCGGGCAGATCATTGCGCAGCGTTGGTTCGCCGCCGGAAAAAGCGAAACCCCGGGCATTCATATTAGCAGCTTTGTCAATGTCTTTTTTTACATCTTCAAATGGCCGGATGGCGTGATAATCAGTATCGTGGCGGCTGCGGTCAATCTGCAGGCCTGTTGAGCACATAAGGCAGCGGCAGTTGCAGCGGAAAATAATTAAACTTTCCACTTTGCCGGTTTGGTTATTACTGTTATTCTTTTTGCCGCCCAATTTTTTTCCTAAAGTGATTTTTTTCGGTCGTTTAACCATTTTTATAATTTTTTATAATAAACAGGCGTTTTTTTTGGCCAATCGGGATAATTCTTTATCACCGAAACGTTCGAGATATTCTTTCCATAGGCCGCCGCATTCTTTATAGTAGCGGCAACGTTGGCAAAAAGCAACGTTTTGCCGATGGATATCCTGATAAAAGCCTTTTTTATTTTTTTTCAGGCGTTTGGGGTCGTAACCAATTTGTCGATAATCATCTAGCCGTTGTTTAGTATTAATGAGGCGGACATTTGGTGCTTGTCTTAGTGATGGCGCCAGTAGGCAAAAAGGAAAATCAAAAAATCCCAATTCCTTAAACTGCGGGGCAATCGCTTGAAGGCGATTTAGTTCTTTGTTCAGTTGCGGCAGCCGTACAGCCAGTTGGCTATAAAATAGGCTGGCATGGCCGTCCGGGATTAAATCTAGTAAGTACCAACCATTGATATTTAGAGATAGGATAAATTCGCCGAACTTTTTTAAATCGCGGAAATTAAGCCGGCAGATGACCGAGCTGACATTGATATGTGTTTGCGGAAAACGCTTAGTGTTTTTTATGCCTTGGACAATTTGTTCAAAAGAACCGGGTGTCCGAGTAATGGCGTCGTGGGTTTTTTTATCGGGACCAAGAACAGAGAAAGTTATTTTATTTAAGCCCGCTTCAATTATTTTTTGGCAGAAAGAATCATAGCTGAACAATCGGCCGTTAGTGCTGAAAGCGATTTGTTGATAGCCCAATTTTTTGGCCGTCCTAACCAATAGAAAAATATCTTGCCTGATGCTTGGTTCGCCGCCGGTAAACTCAACCTGGTCAAATCCTTTTTTTTTATTTTTTGCCAGATCAGATATGATTTGATCAGTCGTTCGATCCGGATAGAATTGCTTTCTGTCTTTTACCGAGCAGACTAGGCAATTATTATTGCAAGAAAAACCGACCAGCGTCAGTAGGCATTTTCTATTGGCGGAACCGCGGCCGGCGATTTTCGATGATATTTTTCCTTTAGTCGGCTGTTTTTTCATCTGGTTAAGAGAAATCAATTATAACGCCGGCATTTTTCTTTTTCAAGCCAGTTATTAAATTGCGGTTTTGGTAGATATCGATTTGGTTATTAATAATTTTTATTCTATTGCCTTGTTTATATTGATTTATTTCGTGTTCCGATATAAGGGATGGATATGGCAAAACGTCTGTATAATTAAGCTCTCCTTTTGTTGGTTTGCCCTTAAACGCTATCCAGTTAAAATAGTCAAAATATAAAACTGAAGTTTTTAGCGCTTTGACGACCGTGGTGGCAAGCGACGGCACTTCTTTTTTTAATAATTCTAGCGTTATTTTTCCCAGGGCAACGCTTTTTTTACAGTTGAGCGAACAAGGTATGTGTTTAATAAGGAATAGATTAGTTGTGGATTTGAATTTTTCCTGATTTTGCAGATAGACAGATAAATTTTTATCCCTTAATTTTGATTCATGGTTAAATAAGCTATGGCAATAAAACGAAGGTTTGCCGAGGGTATTTTTATGCGCCAGCATATTAAAATCTTTTCCCGACGGTAAGTTTTTAGAAAAAAAATCCACGCAGCAGTCGGGATAACCCAATGCTTCGCCGTGTGTTTTCTGGTCATTATTTATTTCCGATTCATAAGCTAGTCGCGCCATTTTTTTTGAGCGGGAAATATAAACATAATTTCCGGTTTCGGCCTTAGTGGCAAAAGAAATAGCTAGTTTTTTTTCTAAAATGTGAAAGCCTAAATTTTGGTAGAAAGATTTTATTTCTCGCGAAATTCCATTAGGAGAATAGCCGCGGAAAACCGGTTTTAGGCCGGCCTTTAACAACAAAAAAGACTGGATGTCGATGAGTCCGTTTATTCCATAATAAATTTTATCTGTCATAGTTTATGTTACAAAATTAAAGAAATAAAAATGCAGGTCAGGTCGGTTCTTGAATTCATAAATTAATTTTCTGCCACGAAATATTTTAAAGCTAGAGGAGTCAAAAAAAAGTCTATCGCCGGTTTTTATTTTAGCTGATAAAAGTTGAATATTTTCATTGGCTGATTTATCGGCGGCATAATCAGGATAATGGGTTTGAAAAATTGAACAGCCGGAATAATTGAGGCGGTGGCCATCGGTTTGTCCTTCAAAAAATAATCCCCACCGTTTATCCCAGGCGACATGAATGTTCGGTGAGGATGGATCAAGAAAGAGAAGGTAAGGGCGTGCCAGATACCGGTGGATTCGGCGGGCAAATTCTGGCGATTCTTTTTTGACGGCATTGAATATCTTATCGTTTTGGGCCAGTGTCTTTTTGCAGGTGAAAGAGCAGGGCAAATGGAAAGACAAATAATAATTAGCCACGCCGTTTAGAAAATTATTAAAAACAAAATTAATGCGGCGGGGAATTCTATTGAACGCCGTGGCTTTATCCAGGCCGATTTTTTTTGAAGTATTGTCTTGATATTTTCTCACGCAGCAATCGGGGTAACTTAACAGCCAGCCGAATTTAGCAATAGTTTTCTCTATCTCATTAAAACTTTTTTTCTGGATGATGATCTGATATGACGGGTCGATATCTCGGGCCAGGTTGGCATATTTCTTTTGTCGGGAAATATAAAGGTTATAGTGATCGAAAAGTTTTTCCCGGCTGCAAGCCGTGAACAAACCATGGCCGGTAAATTCGGCGCTTAATTTTTTAGCCTCGGCTAAATCGCGGCACTGGATTCTGGTCGCTTTTTTCAGGCCGTATTTGACGGCGATAAGATCGGTTGAAGAAGAGACCATATTTCCTCCCCAGTAATTATCTAGGTTATTGTCAAAATTAATCATATTCAGTTTGATCAATAGTAAATTTTTTATATTTTGAAATAATGCGATCAATAATATTGGCGGTGGCAGCAGCGGAAGCAGGCCGGCGGCATTCGGCCGCTAATAATAGCGTGTCTAAAATTTTTCATCAGTTGATTGTTCCAGATAGTTTTTATGGATGCTTGTTTCAAATTTCCGATTAGCTGATTACAGCCGAGTACTCCCCCGCCCGGCGTTGCGGCTAAATCAGGCAGAATATTCAGACCCAGCCAAGGCATCAGACAATTTTTTTTGAACCGTTTTTCTTCGGTTGGGTTATAAAAAAAAGCTAGATCATCGGTTTTTAAATTTGGGATGAATATTATTTTAAAATCAGACTCTATTTTTTTAATCTGTTTCATTTGTGAATCTAAAATTTTTAAATCAATTTGAGGCGGTTTTGACCAGTCAAAATAGGGATGTTGGAAAACTAGGGTATCGATTGGTGTGTGACGACGCGTCAATTCTTTGGCTATAGCTGTTAGGCGGTTGTAGTTATTTTTGTTGATAACGCAATTAATATTAATTATTTTCGGCCGGCTAGCGGTTTTTTTCAGACCACTAATCGCTAATTGGATTTTTTTCCAGTCATTCGTTTCTTTTTTTTTCGGCTGGTCGGGAAATGGCCAGGAAATATTGATTTGATCGAGGCGTGATTCAATAATTTGTGATAAGTACTTTTTCAATAAGATGCCATTAGTGGTGATTGATGATTGAAAACCAGTTTGATCGGTCAATTTGAGCAAAATAGCGAAGTTTGGATGTAGCAGTGGCTCGCCGCCGAAAAAATGGATTCGTGGCTGGAACCAAAATTGCCGCGCTTGGACCAAGAGATTTTTAAAATCTTCTAGTTTAATAAATTGTTTTTTAAATGGCTTATAAAAATTGTCCAGCGATTGATAGCAGTCGGGACAGCATAGATTGCAGGCTAGGGTCAAATGGACCAATAAAAAAAGCGGCTGGGGGCTTTTAGTGCCTCCCAGTTTTAGAAGATTAAAAATTAGTGGTTGGTCAGCAATAAATTTTTTAAGATTCATTTTTTTTCTGTTTGAAACGGTATTTCAGCTCTCTATTCTTGTTGAACAGGAACAAGAGATTAGCCAGGCCGTCTCGCCATTTTTTTAATTTGACTTCGCCCCGGCGTTCGTGATAATCAATTGGTATTTCGGCAAATTTTATTTTTTGATTAAATAGAGCTTCCATTTTTATCTCTTCGGAAAACTCCATATTTTGGCTTAGTAAACGCATATTTTTTAAAACTGTCCGCCGGAAAATCCAAAGACCGGATTGGGAATCTTTTATTTTATTGCCGGTAAGCAGGACAAATGCCAATGTTAGAAAGTAATTGCCCAAGCGATTTAAAGAATTCATCGCTTTTTTGTTTGCTAGTGGGAAACGGCAACCAGAGATAAAATCTAAATCATTCTGGCACAATTTTTCCACTAAGCCGAGAGCCGTTTTTAATGAGTAGGAATTATCACTATCCATAGCGATAATTATATCGCCGTTGGCTGCAGCCAGCCCGGCTTGATAGGCCCACCCATAACCTTGTTTTTTTTCGCTTATCACCCGTGCGCCAAAATTGCTCGCCACCTCAGCTGTCCTATCGGTTGAATTATTATTCACTACCACTATTTCGTCAACTAGAGAGAGGTCGCCGCTTAAAATCTCCTGCAAACCAGACTCTTCATTATAGCAAGGCATGACTAAAGAAATCTTTTTTTGTCCGTGCATAATTATAATTTTATAATTTTAGCGGCTGGTTGACCACAATATTTTAAGCTGTTCTTTTATTAACCGGGGTAGCAGGCGCCAGCTGAATAAGACATTAAAATTGAAAAAGCATTCATGTGTGCAAAAGCATTTATTTTTTTTTATCCAATTTCTGGCTCGGATAGCTTCTGGCGACGACCAGATTTTTTTTAAATCATAATCAGCTTTTCGGATATTGCCCATTTCTAAGTTCTTTATCTCGCAAGCGGAAACTAAGCCATTTTCGTAAATGATACCGGTCAGTCGGCCAGCGACGCATTTAGGCCGCGGAATTTTTTTACCTGATAGATTAGCCATAGACAGTTTTCTCGCTATGGCGTCACGTGCCGAAAGCCAAGAATAAAAAGAAAAGCGTTGGCTAATTGATCGGTTTTTGGCTATGTCTTGACGGCTTAAATTTATTAACTGGCGATAAAAAGCCGGTTGAATCGAAGGCAATTTTTTATTTCTGGGCTCCCCTCTTACAAGTAAGGGGAAAATAGCATCTGGTTTTATTGTATCACGAATATAAGAATATATTGACCTGATTCTCCTTTGGTTTCTGGCTGATAAAGTCAGATTTACAGCGACTGAAAGATTATTTTGATGAAGCGATTTCAACCCGGCAATTGTTTCTTTGGTTTTATTAAACAGGTCGGGCAAGACTCGGAAAGAATCATGGCGGCCGGCGATTTCATCTAGTGAGACGGCTATCTGTAGTTTTAGTTTTGGGCATTCGGTTAAAACTTTTTTGGCGGTTGAGATTATTTTTTCAGTCAAGAATCCGTTGGTTTGCCAGCTGATTGAATGGATGCCCCCATTTTTATAAAAAGCGCCGATAATTGCGGCTAAATCTAATCGCAGTATCGGCTCGCCGCCGGTAATGGCCAGATGTTGAACGCCTTTGACGTTTCGGGATATTTTAATTAATTCTTCAAGCGTTAGCTCTTCGGCCGGCTGATTGAGATTTTTCCAATAAAAACAATGCGGGCATTGAGCGTTGCAGCGATTGGTTACAAATAAAATTAAATACAATGGTAAAGAGTTTCGTTTGGAAAAAAAGGATTTAATAATTTTATGATAATTCATACCCTTTTTTTTATTAAAAAATTCCATAGACCGGCGGCGAGTCCGGCATCGCAGATTGAAATATCCAAAAGGAAAACCGGTATTGATTTTAGAGCAAACATTTTATTGCGGCGGCGAGCTAGATAGCGGAAAAAGTTAAAATTTATTAATCCAAATAAAAGCCAAAGTAAAAAGCATAACCATGGAATAATTGTAATAAAAAATAAAGAGCCAATGATTATAGGCCAAATGAGCGCCGAAACCGTGAAGTTTAAGATGATGTTTTTATCCTCAGTTTTTTTTCGATAGAATAAATTAGTTAATTTATGGATAAAGAGATTGCGACTTCTTTCAAACTCGGTTTTAATAAATGATTGAAAGTTATAATAGTGCAGGTGTTTGACTTTAATTTCTTTATCAAAGCCAAGTTTATGGCCAGTTTGGGTCAGTTTGACGCCAAAGAGCGTGTCTTCAATTGTTCTGATTTGATTGTCAAAGCCGTCGCTTGAATCAAAAATTTTTTTGTCGATGGCAAAAAGCGAAGTAAAAGCCCACGGGACGCTCAATGGCTCATTAAGATAAGAAAGATGCATATATAGATTTTTATATTGGCTGAAAATGCCTTTTATTTCGCACTGCGGGGTAAAATGGCCGCTGACTCCGGCATAGTCGGGATGGCAATGGAAAAATTTTTCAATTTTAGTCAGGGTATTCGGAAAAATTTCAACATCCGAATCAAGAAAAATCAGTTTTTCTCCCCGGGCTTCTTTGGCGCCGGTATTCCTAGCGGCTGAAGGACCGAGGTTGGTTTTATGCCTGATTAAATGCTGGCCAGTATTCTCTAAAAAAATAGTATCGCCGGCAGGCGAAGCATCATCGACTATTATTATTTCAAAATTCCTGAAAATCGAATTATTTATGGCAGCCAAGCATCTTTTCAGAGATTCCCAATTTTTATAAACAGGTATAATTATTGAAAAAAACATTTTTATCGGCTGAATCATTAATTTATTAAAAAGGTTTTAATTTCTAATTTTTTGAGTTATTTTATAACGAAGAATTTTCTTTAGTTTCTAGGCTATATACTTTGATTGTTTCTTGAGAAAAAAGAAATTTTTTGTTAAAATATTTTTCCAAAAATTGGCAGCCAAAATCAGCCGTGCCGAAATAAGCTGGATCGCAGCGGTAATCTTCGAGGTAGACAAGACAGTTGCTGGCTGCTGTTTTTTCTTTGAAGATTTTTTCCGTATCACTGAAAATAAGATCGATAGATAATGTTTCGCGTTGATTATTGGGAAAATAATCATTAGTCACCATTATGTATTGGCTAGTTATAATGATGCAAGGGTTTGGCGTCTTGGCAATTGCTTGCCAATAATCTATATTTGGATAGATCAGACTGGGGTCGCCGGTTTTAGTTGCCCGGGCGTCCTCGAACATTTTTTGGGGAAAATAAAAACTATAATTTGAATAAGCATTTTGGGGCAATTTGCCGATTTTATCGGTTAAAGGCGGTAATGATAGCGGGCCTAAATAAATAAGTATTGCCACAAATGCCGCAATTTTTAAAAAAATATGTTTTCCTTTTTTGAAAATATCTAACAGATAAATACCATAACCGGCGATGACTGCATATGGCAGATTGAACATCAGGCTGCGACGGAAATAATCCCCCGTTAATTTTCCATTCACGATGTTGGCATCAACCATCAAGCTATAAACTACGAAATAAACCAAAAACAAACTGATAATAAAATAATTTTCTTTTCTTTTTTTTATTAAAATAACAATAATTGTTATCAGAAAAATAATTGAAACGATAATACCATAGTGCCAAACTTGCGGATTGAGCGGTGATTGATTGAATAATTGTAAAAAAAGAGCCTGGGCTTGCAGCGACGCTCCTTTATAATTGAGAGCAAAGAAACCGCCGCCCTGATAACTATTGTAAGGGTTATCAAGTAAAAGCCAATTTAAGACTACTAATTGTAAGGTTAGGAAAACTGCGCCTAAAAAAACAACACTCAGTATTTTTTGCCAGGCGATATTTCTTGTCTTGAAGATATTAGCAAAAAAAACTTTTATCTCCGGCCATTGGAAAACAATCCAGAATAAGCCAAAAAGCGGCACCAAGACATAGCTTTCTTGGCGGACATAAATAGCATAGGAAAGGCAGGCAATTGCCGCCAGCCAGGTGGCAATTTTTTTATTTTTTAATGCTAAGAGATAAAAAATAACGGCTAATCCGACAAAAAACAAACCAGTCGGCCGTGCTTCGCCGCTTTGGGAATTAATAATATTTAAAGGAATTAAGGCGTAAATTATGGCCGCGTAAAGACCGGCAAACTCTTTTTTAAAAATTAAATAAGTTATTAAAAAAACTAAAATTATAGTTAAGCTGCTTAAAATAGCCGAGATAACAGAAGCGTTTAGACTGTGGATGCCAAAAGTCAAATGCACCAGAGCAATAATAAAGGGATAGCCAGGCGGCGCTAAAACGTTTTCAAACAACTGGCAGTTTTCATGGTTGCCCAAGGCACAGGATTTAACAAATTGGCCGTGCGTTACCCACAGATGAGCGGCTTCTTGCGCCACGTAGCCGTCGGTATGGGTGCCCAGCCAATATTCCGAATTGCGCAGATAAAAACCAAACAGAAAAATTAGCAGTAGTGCGAGCCAAATTTTTTTGTCAATTTTTTTTATTTCTCGCCAAAGATATTTAATGTTAAACGCAACTAGAATAACCAGTAAAACAAAATGCGCCAGCATGAAATAAAAAAGCCAGCTGTGAAAAATTAATTTGTCGAAAAAGGTAAACATATCAATTGGTGCTGTTCTTTCGGCGCCGTTTTTTCACCGGGGAAAATTCTTTCCAGCCGAAAAGCTCAACATATTCTTTCCACGGCCCTTCGCACAGTTTATTGTAAAGGCAGGCGGAGCAATTTTCCCCTTTTATTTTGCCGCTTTGCAGGCGGTAATTTTTATAATCCTCGATCACAAAACCGGCGTCATAGATTCTAGTTTTAGGAATAATTTTTTCAGCGATGCAGTCTTCATAGCCTTTCATTAGACAGTAAGGAATGGCTTCGGTGGTTACTTTTTTGCCGGCCGCCAAGCCGATATCTAATCCCCGTTTAACACACTTCATAATTTGTTTTTTGTGTGGCACGAGCCATTCAGCATTGGCTTTGGCTGTTCCTAAAATATGGACAAACGCGAATTGAAATTGGTCAACGCCCAAACTAACAAGCAGACGGGCTGTTTGAGGCAATTGCCGATAGTTTTTTGTCGTGATGACTGTGTTGGTTAAAACATACTGGCCCATTTTTTTTAGGTTTTTAATGCCGGCCACAGTTTGTTCAAAACTGCCCGGTGCGGAAGTCAGAAAGTCGTGTATTTTAGCGGTTGGGCCGTGAAGAGCGGGTGAGAACTGTGTGGCGCCGGCACGGATAGTTTTAACGCAAAAATCCGGATAGGCGAACATCCGGCCGTTAGACTGGATTTGGATTTGTTTGAAACCAAGATCGGCGGCGATTTTAACCAAACGCAAAAAATCGGGATGGAGCGTTGGTTCGCCGCCGGTAAAGACCACTTCTTTTTTGCCTTTTTCTTTTGCTTCAACCAGCGACGCTTTTATTTCCGCCAGGCCCTTAGCTGGCAGATAATCGCGTTTGCGGCCCTGCACGCAGAAAGTGCATTGATTATTGCAATAAAAACCGACTTTTATATCCACTCTTTCCATAAGATTTATTTTATAAGCATTTTGCCTGATGTTGATTAGAATTACCGGCGGAGCGCTTATTTTTTATCAGCTTCGTTTAACAAACGGTTTATTTCTTGTTTGATGCCGGCTATTTCTTCATAAGGAAAATTATTAATAAAAAGAAATGTTTCAAGTTCTTTTCCTTTTGACGCTTTTTCGCTGTAAATGCTGAAAGTGACTAGAAATGGTTCATTTTTTTTTAATTTATTTATTTTCTTTTGAAAACTTTCAAAAATTTTTTTATCCATATTTTTTTATTTTATTACTTTTTATTTTTATTGATTTTAATTTGTTCGTCTGTTAACTTCGGGATGATATTTTTTAAAATAGTATTCTAAATAGTCTTTGATGTTTTTAAACTGACGTCCGGGAAGAGGATGGATTTCTTTGAAACCGTAATGATCGGCATAGCTTTTTCTTAAACCGGGGCAGATTTTTTCGTAACGGCAGGCCAGGCATTTTTTATCTTTGGAATCCCTTTCATTTTTTGGCTCAATAATAATCCGGAAATTAGGATTATCTATGATTTTTTTATGCTGGACTTTAAACCAAAAATTATATCTGTTTAAATCTCCCAGTAGGCAAAAAGGAAAATGCTGCAGGCCGATGCGCACGGATGGCGACTGTTTGATAGCCAGCCGCAGATAAGACACAACCTTTTTTATTTCCGGTACTAGAGCCGGCTGGCTGGCCGCATTGCCCTCCATCATGATAAAGCTCAGGGTAACCATATTTATGCCGAGCCGCGCCAATAGCGAGACTATTTGCGGCAGATAGCGGTAATTGAGCCGGTTGATGACGACATTTATCATTGGCGGCCGTCCGAGTTTTATCAGATTTTCTAGGCCCTGCTTAGTCCGGGAAAAAGATCCGCGTATGCCGGTTATTTTATCCTGCAGGGCGGCTGTGTGGCCATGGAACGAAATAAAAAAATCATTGGCGCCAGCGGCTATCGCCTGGCTGGCAAAAGACCAATCGGAAAAACTTTGGCCGTTGGATTCCACTGTGATTTTTTCGAATCCTAGTGTTTTGGCAAGGTTAATAATATCAAAAAAATCTTGTCTGATTGTTGCTTCGCCGCCGGAAAATTTTATTTGCGAGGAGAATTTTTTAATATCAGCTACATCATTTTTAATTTCTTCCCAAGCGGATTCTTTAAGATTATTATTAGGTGAATTAGCCTGAACCGAACAAAAAAGGCAATTTTGATTGCAGCGATTGGTTAGATAAATTTCTGGGATAAAAAACATTCCCTTAGTTTTTTCAACCGATGAAAATATTTTTTGGTCAAATTGATTATCCTTTTTCATGTTTTTGGGATTTTAATTCATATCTTATTTATCGGCGCCGATGTAAGCCGATTTTTTGCCATCAGCGGATCTGGCGCCTGCCAGTCGCTTGAGGTTATTTTAGCCCATAGGCGGCTGCCGCCGCAACATTTTTGCCTAAAATGGCAGTGAAAGCATGCTTCGGGCAAGCCAGCCGTCTCCCTGATTTTTTTAACAAACGGATTTTTCCAAGCTCCTAAGATATCTGTCGGGCGGCCGATATTCATATCTATGGTGTAGTCAGGCTTAACGTAGCCGCGGGGGTCAATGACCAGCCGCCTTCGGCCTTCGTCATAGAGCGCGCCGGCACAAACTGCATTCATTTTATTGGCGTCTTTGATGGCACAAAACGGAACGCCGTTTCCGATGGTAATTCGGATGTCTGTTTTCTTTTGCGTTTGATAAATTTTTTCCGCCAGATTTTCAAGATCAGCCTTTTTCAGAATATCTTTATTTTGGGAGGAATAAGCGGGCCGATAAAATTCCCATTCCCGGATGGGCAGTTTTAAGACTATTTTGGCCAGCCGATCAAAGTTTTTAATATTATTTTTTATGGCAACTGTGCCTGCGCGCACGACCGGAATTCTGTTAGCGGCTAATAGTTTTATGGTTTGGATTTTTTTAGTCAAACATTTTTGGCCGCCGGTGATTCTATCTTCTTCCTTATCGTTCCAGCTTTCAATAGGAATTAAAATATTATCAGCAATTTTTGCCAAGCGGTGAGCCGCGGCTTTATCTATTAACAGGCCGTTAGTGTTTAGCCGGACTTCTAGTCCCCTCTTTTTGGCATAAGATAGAAGTTCAAAAATATCTTTTCTCAATAAAGGTTCGCCGCCTGTGAAGCGCACGATTTTAATGCCTTCTTTTTTTATATGCCGGATAATTTTTTTTACAAAAGCCGTTGTTAATTTATTTTGGGCGTTGCGATCATGCCGGGCGAAAGAACTTGCATTGAAGCAAAAACGGCAGTTTAAATTGCATTGCGGTGTGATTTCAATCATTACTTCCGAGGGGGCATCGGCTATTGGTTGAATTTCTGATTGTCCGTGTCGGCGCCAATAGCCGCGGGGAAAACCCGTGCAGAGCCGGAAATAAAAACAGCTTCGGCATTTTTTTGCCTTGATGCCCTGTCTTTCTGATCGGTTGGTTATAATATGGTCTCGGGCGTTGTTATTGACTGCGCAATAAGGAAAATTTTCCAAACCAATGGTCATTTGCATTTCAAGGTGGTCTAAGACTTCGTAAATTTGATCCATAACATCCTTAAACATCGGTTGTTTCGCGATTGCCTTGTTGTATCTTATTGCAATACAATCACCTTTTTTTTCATAAGTGAAGCCGGATTCTGTTAAGGGCTGGAAATATTTATTTAATTCAAGGTCGGTCTTTTTAGTCATTTTGTAAAGTTTATATTTTATAGCCCAATAATCTTAATTTTTCGGCAATTTCCGCTTTTTGCATTTTTAAAATTTTGTTGTTGTTAGATTTCGCATTGGCCATATTATTTTTTATTGTCTGTCGGTCGTATTCATTTAACACATTTCTCATTTTGACTAATAATCTTCGGTTTTCGGTCGGTCCATTTTTTTTGATTTTACCATTAACGTAAAATCGTTCGCTGGTTTTTTCCCCGCCGGAATAATCATAAGCAAGTTTATATGAGTCTAGATTTAAAGACGATGCCAGCAGATGGCCATGCGTTTCGGGCGGATTAATTATTTGTTTTTCGGCTGATTTTTTTATAAAGCTTGCCAGCCTATCAGTATGGTTGCTCCAAGCCTGGCTGAAAGCTGGAAGGCCGTCTGGCGTATTATTCAGGATGTCTATGCCGTCTAATCTTTTATTCAAGGCGTTTATGCCCAAAGCATATAGCGCGGTCGGAACGATATCAATTGTCCTCACTATTTTATTGATTAAACCTCTTCTAGCCGCGCCGGAACGGTAAAAGATTAAGGGTACTTTGATTATTTCATCGTTTAAGGCATCTTGCGAACCGCCTGAAAAGTGCCCTTGGTTAGCATCACTCCAAGCCTCGCCATGGTCGCCGACTATAATAATCAGTGAGTCTTTATCGAGCCCATATTTCTTTATTGACTGCCAGAAAAGCTTAAATCTTTTTTTTTCAAAGCGATTAATGCCATTGATATATAAATCCATTATTGCACTATAATTTTTCAAATTATACATTTCATCAATGATTTTTTGATAATTTTGGTTTAGTATAATTTCTTTTTTCTCCATGCTTCTGAATATGTAACCGCCCTCAGCTTTGATCTTATTATCGGCTTCAATTCTATATTTTTTTAACAAAATTTTAATTTCTTTTTCGTATTGGCGGCTGTCCTCCGGCAGATTATTAAAGCCATACGGGCTGTGGATATCAGAAAAATGAAAAAAACAAACCAGCCTTTTTTGCCTGTTCTTTTTTATCCAATTGAAGCTCATTGACTCTTGGCTCGCTATAAATTTATCGGCATTTTTGCCGAAACCCAAAGCCGGGCCAAGCAAAAAGGGATAATCCGTCTGAAATAACGTTAAGAATTTTTCTTTTTTCAATATATCCAAAATAGTATCCCCAGTTAATTTATTCCTGAAGAATTCAATTAATTTATGTTCGCGCGGCCACTTACCGGTCAGTATCGAAGCGTGGGCGGCCGTAGTGTAAGGCGCGGCGGTAACGCAATTATTAAAAAAAACACCCTTTCTGGCTATGTTATCCAGTATCGGCGTTCTCAGTTTTGTTTTTAGACGATATTTTTTTAACAGTCGTTTATCCGGGTTAGCACCGATGCAGTCTGTTCTTAGATTATCTATTGAGATGATTATTAAATTTTTTATTCCATTTGTCATAGGAGATGATTATTTTGCCATCGTTTTCTTTATGAAATTAATGCTATCGGTCCAGTATTGACCTCTTGGTTGCCAAAACCAAATGTGGTCTTGTCGGTATATTTTTATTTCCTTTTTATTTTTTTTGGGATTTTGACGGAATGCCTTTTTTTCGTTAGCGCCCAGAATTAATAATAGCGGTACTTTAAAGGCATTTATCCTGTTTATTGTGTCTTCTTTCATCCGGGGAGCTATAATTACTGCAGCAGATAAATTATTTATAGCGGGAGTATTTATTGCTAAGTTTGCGCCTTTAGAATAAGCAATTATTCCGATATTCGGGAGCTTTTTTTTCTTTAAGTATTCTATTGCATTTTCGATTATATCGATTTCGTTGTCTTTTGTATCTTTTGGTCTCAACGGGATAAAACAAAAATAGCCGGCTTTTTCCACGGCACTCATAATGTTATATAAATCATAGCCGAAATTCAGAGCTGAATTTATGCCAAAATCTTCAATAAATTTTCCGTGAGAATAAATTATAGCTGATTTTTTTTTGAATCCGCGGTTTCGGCTGGATATAGCTATAAGATTATTTTTATATGTGATTATTCTAAATTGTTTCTTTAAGCATTCTATTTTTTTCATATGCTCTAATATAATCAAATTATCAATATCTTAAGATACGTTGTTTATTATGAATGTAATCATTTGGATTGACATAGAATTGGTTTAAATCCAGCAATCGGGATCGTTTCCGAGGTAATTGCCACCTGACCAGGCTCTGGCTCGGCAGCCACCGCAGCTGTTTTTTAGTGAACAGCAGGAACATTTGTCGGAATATTCTTTTTTTAGCAGTTTTTTTATTATCGGGCTGTTGATGTATATTTTGCTAATTTCTTTTGTCGATTTTCCTTTGATATTCACAATCGGCAAATTCATAGCCGCGCAAGGCACTATATTGCCGTTAGGGCGTGCGCTAAAAGTGTTTATCCCTGCATGGCAGGGGCTGCATCCGCCGATATGATTTAATTTATTATCTAAAATCACGATTAAAGGATCAAGAACTCTAATGGCAAATCCTTTCCGGCTGCTATTATTTAAATGTTGAACCTGCTCCAAAAATAATTTTTTTTGTTCTGCATTCATTATTATTTTAATGTTTTTCGGACTGTTTACGGCTGGCAGCACGCAACAAAAAACAACACCATCCGCGCCAATTTTGTAAAAAAATGCGGCCATTCTTTTCATTCTTGGAATACTGCTAGGCACAATAGTCGTTCTTATCAAAACCTTTGTACTGGATGGCGAATATTTTTTTATGATATCTATTGATTTTAGCGCGCGATCAAATGCGCCTTTAAACCGGCGGAAATTATCATGAAATGCCTTCCTTGAATCATCAATGCTGATTAGCCACATTGTACTATAATCATAATAGTTCAGCCGTTCAACGATTGATTTGCCAACCAACGATCCATTTGTCGTAATTATGACTCTATTGACATTATTTTTTTGTAACATTGCCGGGATCTCGGAAAAATTGGCATGCAGTAATGGCTCTCCCCCGCTGATAGTTACGCAAAATTTTTTTTGCCTATAAGCAGAAGCGAACTTCAATATTTTTTCAATATCTTGAAGCGAAAGTTCGCCTTTAATTCCGGTGGCTATGTCTCGGCAGTGCCGGCATTTCATATTGCAGCGTGATGTAATATCGATCTGAATTTGCGAAAAGATGACTTTGTCCATGAATGAATTATTTTTTTAGCTGGTTTTTAATGTCGGGATTTTATTAATAATTATATCGTCAATGGCGCTTTTTTTGTCCGCGCAAACCGCTATCTGATAAATGCGGTCTATCTTGAAAGTTTTAAACGACCACTTGGTTGTGTTTTTATTTTTAACTTTTAATAAAACTCTATTCGATTTGAAGATAAACTCACATTTTTTTAAAGGAAAAGACAGTCCTTTGCCGATGGCTTTAGTATAAGATTCTTTTAGCGTCCACAGTTTATAAAAGTTGTCCAGCGTTTTGTCATTGAAAGCATATGACTGTTCAGACGGCGTAAAATATTCTCGGGCAATCCTTAAGTTAATCGGTCGGATTTTTTCTATGTCGATTCCTATTTGACCGGCGCCGACAAAGGCGAAAACTATCCAGTCGCCGGAATGCGATAAGTTAAAATCAAAACGGCTGATTTTTGGTTTGTGTAGGTGGGGGCGTCCGTTTTTATCGGCTTCGACCGTTATGTTTTCTGGTTCGACTTTCAAGTATTCGGAAATTATTTTCTTTGTTAAATATTTGCCGATTATGTATGTTCTTTTATCCGCCTTTTTTTTAAAATGATTAGCTTTCGAAATTTCTTTTTTCGATAAGATTGAATGGATATCAGCCATTATTGTTTGGCGGATTTTTTTATTTGCCATATTTATTGCGAATATCTTAACTTTCGGCATATTTTTTTATGTTTGTTTCGCGCATATAAGTTTTTTGACTTAACGGCATTAAAAATATATAATAAAAATTAAATAGTCGGCTTTGGGCATATTATTATGGATATTCTAGAATGTATAAAAACCAGGAGAAGCATTAGAAAATTCAATAAAAGAAAGATATCCGATAAAGTATTTATTGAATTAATAAATTTTGCCGCAATGGCGCCGAGCGGCTGTAATGCGCAGCCATGGCGTTTTATTGTAGTAAAAAATAAAACTACCATTAGTAAATTGAAAAAAGCCGTCATAAAAAATAATCCTAACCCGGTTTTTTATAATAAGTTTTGTACTTATCACGACGCGCCTTATTTGATTGCTGTTTGCGTTGATCTTAATAAGCGCTGGTATCATAGGGCCGATCCTACTGTTGTTGGCAAGATTGAAGATGTTTTTGACAACCCTGATTTTTTTAGCGCCGCAGCGGCGATACAGAATTTATTATTGGCGGCTAACGCATTTAAAATAGGAACCTGCTGGGGAAATACCAATTCTTGTTATCGGCGCGAGCAAGAGAAAATCCTTGGCATCGAGCCGCCGTTATTTTTAGCGGCTATTATAGCAGTTGGATATTATGATATTGTTCCTGAAGTCCCTGTGCGGAAAAGCATGAAAGAAATAAGCAGTTTTATCTCGTAGCTGCAGTATATTTATTCAATGAATTCACTTTTTTTTTCAATGAACCATACAGAGATTTTTCCAGGAGGATTATTTCATCTAAAAATTCGATACAGTCAATTTTTTCTTTTCGTGAGATAAACTTCAATTTTCGCAAAGCCGTGTCGGGGAACATTCCAAAACTAAAATTATAATCAATTTTGTTATTTTTTAATATCCGCATATAATGGTCAAATTTTTCTTTCAGTTTAATGCTTATCTTTTCGGCCGCATTCATATCATCCTTGAATATTTTTTCAAATTTTAATATGCCGGTTAAAAAATTATTAAGATAAAAATATGGCTCGATCATTCTTATTAATAAATCTACCATAATTATATCGTCAATAGATCCTTTTTTGCCGGCCAAGCTGTCAGATATATCATCTTTAAATCTTTTCAGAGCTGTATGACCGAAATATATTTTTTTAAATATTTCTTTCTTTCCGTTTTCAATTTTTCTTCCATTGAAATACTCGCTGACGTTTAAATCCAGTGCTTCTAAAAATAATTTTTTAAAAGGCAGACTTAAGATATTTGTTTTTTTGATCTCTATTAATTGTAATGGCGGCCTCTCTTTGTAGACAAGCTCGCCGGATTCTTTTTCAACTTCGCGCGGGCCTTGCCAGTAATCAAGAAAAGCCTCTGGTGAAAGACTGAAAGAACGGTTAAAATTGGCCGATTTGACTACAAATGAATTTTTTGATTTACCGGCAAACAATACCGTGTTTATATGAGTTGCAAACCGGCCTTCTTTTACCGCCTGGGCGAAAATGTCGGAATCAAATATTAATTTATATGGGATGTAATGAGGGCTGCCGATAATAATAAGCACTTTGTCTTTGGGTGTTTTTTCAATATAAGAGAGGGCTGATTGTTCGTTTTTAAACTCAACAATTTGATAGTCTATTTTTAATCTTTCCCAAAAAGAAGGATGGCCCAAAAGACGGAGATTATAAGAACCCTTAACGCGGAAATTATATCCTATCCCCGCCCTTAAATTTTTACTCCCGATCATATAGGCTGGCAAGGCAAACAGATCCAAGGCCGGTAAAAGATATTTTAAATGATTTTCTTTATTGAAAAAATCAAAAGATTCCGAAATTGAAGCGTGGAAGCAATTATAATAGGGTGAATATTCTGATTCGGATATTTTTAAATTATCATTTTTCTCTTTAGAAAAACTGCTTGATTCTTTTGTATCATCTATTCGGTTATCGGTAATCATACTTTTTTCATCTTGATTCTTGATAATTTTCAACAAACCGGCAAAGGTCGGGTTTTGTAAAAAATCAGTCAAGGCGATTTGATAGCCATTTAAGGACAACAGCGAGCCCATGTCCGCCATTTTCATAGAGGTGCCCCCCATGCTGAAAAAATTATCATTCATATCTACCGATTTTTGTTCTAAAATTTTACACCAAATGGAAGCCACTCTTTTTTCCATATGTGCGGGCAGAATATTATATTCCCCGCTTTTTATTTTTAAATGACTATTGTCTTGTTCATCTTGTTTTTCGTTTTTTATTTTATCAAACTTGTCCCAGCCCTGTTCTTTTTTTATATCGCTATCAATATGGAACGATAAATTAGAATAAAGAATTTCCATCATTCCGGGATTCAAATTACAAATCATTATGCTATCCATTTTTTTGTTATAAACATTAATAAAACCCCTGACGGCTTCTTCGGGTTCGATGGGCCTGACTATGTGCAGTTTCATTCTATTTTGATTAACCATGGAAAACATGCCGGTATTTGACCAGAGGCCCCACATTATCGCCAAAAAATTCTTTCCTTCCCGTCTTTTCTGCGAAGAATAAGAATTCATAAAATAATTAGCTCCTCTGTAGTCCCCAACCCCGGTTTCATCAAAAATTGCGCCAGTAGATGAAAACATTAAGAAAAAATCAAGTTTATCGTTTTTCGTTAAATTATCCAGTATCCATGTGCCATAAATTTTTGAGGAAAAAGTGTTTTCAATCTGTTCTGTGCTTTTTTTTAATGTAAGTCCGTATTTGATTGTTCCCGCGCCATGAATAATGCCATCGATCTTTCCGTATCGATTTCTGACCTTTTTTATAATTTTTTCCATCTTTTTTCTATCGGAAGAATCAGAATCGAAATAAATAATTTTTGACCCGAGCTTTTCTATGTCTAAAAGAATTTTTATTTTTTTGGATATTTTGTTATTTTCTTTTTTATGGATGAAATCCGGCCAAAGCTCTTTCAATGGCAGTTTTGAACGGCCTATTAAAACCAAAATAATATTTTTTTGTGAAGCCAGACATTTGCTTATTTCAAGTCCAATGCCTCCTGTGCCGCCGGTTAATATATAGACGCCACCTTCTTTGATTTCAGTATTTTTGACTGACTCTATTTTTGAAACATCGCGATGGACTAATTTGGGTATATATCTTTGGTTGTGGCGATAGGCAGGGCAATGTATTTTATCGTTTGAATTCAACTCGGAAATTATATATTCTGCGGTTGTCTTGTCATCCGAATCTAGGCAGCGGCATCTTATATTATGCGCTTCTTTTATGATCGTTTTTCCTAACGCGTATAGCGATGCATTTTCAGGGCAGATTCTTTCTTCGTTGCCGGTTATTCTGTGAACATATGGGGCCAGCAGCAATAAATCTATGCGGCTTTGCCATTTATTTTTTTGTATCGACCTGGCTAAAAATAATAAGCTGTAGAACCCTCTTTTTTGGCTTCTATGAAGACAAGGCAGATTTTTCATCGCGTTATCCATTTCGGCGGCGTAACAGTGAATGATACATTTTATTTTTTCTTTTTTTAAGTTTTTTAAAAGTTTGTTATAGTCCGATTGATTATCTGATATGGTAAATTTATTTGCGCGGATTTTTTTAAATTTTTCCCCGATTCCGACGATTATTAAATCTTCTTTGCGTGAATCCAGATATTCTATTATTTCTTTCCCCTTCCCTTTGCCGCTGCTGAACACTAAAACTTTTCCCGATTTTTCATCAACGCCTCCGTCTGTTTTTATAATTAAATCTTCCGGAAGCCATTCAAGTCCATAATAGATATTTTTTTTATCAGCGTTAATAATTTTAGCCATTTTTTCTCTCTCTAAAATCCTTAAAGTATAGTTGGTGATTTTACCCAAAATCAATCCGTTGGTATCTAGTAAAATTATGTCGTATATTTCTACGTTATCATTGGGATAGCCCTGGCTGACTTTTTTTGTATAACTATAAAAAGTCGGCGGTAATTTTTTATAGATTTCAATTTTTTTATAACTGAAAGGTATTCTGAAGAGTTTTTTTTCTTTGGCCGATAATAATCTTGTAAAAACGGCTTCATCGAGCAAAGCGGGATGGCAAAAAGAATATTTTTTTGCTTCATCTATATATTTTTCCCTTATTGCTAAATGCTTTATTTCTTCTTTATTTCCAATATGGGATATTTTAGTATTATCCCATCGTGGGCCGAACTGAAAATTTTTTGAATTTACTTTGCCTTTGATTGTTTTTTTATCGCATTTTTTTATAATCTCATGGAGATTCATTTTTTGGACGTTGGCATCGTCCGTAAGCGAAATATTTCCGGAGGCATGTTCAGTCCATTCTTGGTGCTCTATTTTTCTTTCCGGCATATCCGATATTTTTCTGCTTTTTATCGAAAAATTGAAGCAACTGTTTTCTTTTCGCATCACTGTCATTAATTCTTTTGTTTCGTTATGCAGTATGGCCAGCGGTTCCAAAAAGAAGATATTTTCCATTTTAAAACTATCTGAACCGGTTAAGCTCTTGAATGCTTCAGCCGCTATTTCCAGATAGCAAACTCCGGGCAAGGCATTACGATCGAGTATTTTATGCTCGGCCAGCTCCCATGTTTTTTCCATGGATAATTCTGCTAAGAATATGGTTTGATTGTCTGTTCGCTCTATGCATTTGCCAAGCAAAGGGACTGTATTTTCTTTCTTTTCCTGCCTTTGTTTTTCCGTGGGAAATTTGATCCAGCATCGATTTCTTTCGAAAGAATAAGTGGGCAGGCTGATTTTTTTGAATTTTCCGGAAGGATAAATTTGATCCCAATTTATATCACGGCCTTTCACATACAGAGAACAAATCTCGCTTAAAACGGCCTTGTTTTTTTTACCGCCCAGCGATTTTTTTAATAATTTATCATCGGCAATTTTATGCCGCGTGTTTTTATTCTTATTAAGATTGTTGTTGCTTTGGAATATCCTGTTATCTTTTTTTTGCGCTCTTGGCTGTTTGGATAATCCGTTGATTTTTTTCTTTAAATCATCTAAGTTTTTAAATAAAATCGCTATTCTATAATCATGATGCATCCGGCCGGCGTTAGCGGTATGGCAAAAATTATTCAAATTTATGGTTTCTTTACCGTCGAGATAATTTTTATATTTCTTTATTAGGGCGGATAAAGAAATATCGGTTTCAGCTGATAGCGTTAAAATATGCCAGTCCCCATTTTTATTTTCAGGTGCCTCAACGATTGATGGCGCTTCTTCCATAACGATGTGGCAATTCGTGCCGGTAAGACCAAAAGAACTGACGCCCGCCCTTAAGGGTGTTTTATTTTTTGTCCAGTCGGTTAATTTATTGTTGATATAAATCGGAGAATTAATTAAGTTTACCCGGCGATTCGGCCTTCTAAAATGGATTGTCGGCGGGATTTGACCGTTTTTCATCATTAAGATAACTTTTGCTACGCTGGCCAACCCGGATGCATCAACTAAATGGCCGATATTTGATTTTAAAGAACCGATTGCGCAGAATTGTTTTTTTGAAGTATATTTAGAAAATGATCTTTCCAATCCTTCCAATTCCAAAAGATCGCCCAATTCCGTACCCGTCCCATGTGCTTCTATATATGATATTGTTTCAGGATTAACGCCGGATGATTTCCATGATTTTTCTATTACTTCAACCTGCGCTAACGGATTAGGGGTTGTGAATCCGGCTGACCGCCCATCATTATTAATGGCGCTGCCCTTAACGACGGCATGTACATTGTCGCCATCTTTTATCGCTTTGATAAGCGGCTTCATTAAAATAACAATGGCGCCTTCGCTCCAAACTGTCCCGTCCGCCGAGTCGTCAAATACCTTTGCTAAATTATTTGGTGATTCAATATCAGATTTCGTATCATAATCTGCATAAACCAATCTAATTCTTATTCCACCCACCATAGCCAGTTCACACTCTTTGCTTATAATGCTTTGTTTGGCTAAATGCAGGCAGACCAGCGAGGAAGAACAGGCAGTGTCAACAACCAAGCTTGGTCCTCTTAGGTCCAAAATATGTGATAAGCGGCTACCCATGGAGGAAGCGAGAATCAGAGGCGAGGCCGGGCGGATTAAGTTCGGATTTATTATATTTACGATTCTTGAATAATTATTCATATTGGCGGGCGCATAACCGAGAAAAATTCCAGTATTGCTCGCACTCAATTTCGCCCATATACTAACCACGTTTGA
>Ga0075936_12_pt1 | contig 157842 bp, 146 predicted proteins | sample RifGroA2_FD_67945 | JGI IMG/M metagenome (GOLD analysis project Ga0075936, IMG submission 67945) | Parcubacteria bacterium GW2011_GWA2_42_11 | reverse complement strand
TGGCATCGTTAAGCGGCGGAAATTCAGTTTATATCAGTGCAGCCGAAGATCTGGTCCAGTTTATTGAGCAAAAAATCCAATCCTTGAGCGTCAACTACGCCCGTAAGAGCGAACTGGTACTGGAACTACCGGAGCACGTTACCTTAAACTACGCATTCCGGATTCAGCCGAATGTCAGCCCGTTGGAGGTTAATTTCCCCATTCAACTTGGGCCGCTTGAATATGGTCGAAATACCAGTGTTATATTAGAATTTAAGATTGACCAGCTTCAATCGGTGGAGCCGGACCAAATTATTGCAAGTGGTAGAGTTTATTTCGAAATTCCTTCGAAGACAATTCCAATCGAGCGGCAATTCATTGAAATAAAACGGCCTGTTCGCAACACATGGACCAAAGAAAAAACCCCAACTGCAATTTTGACCGCCATGTCTCGCCTTTCACTCTACCGACTGCAGGAGAAAGCCCGCAAAGAAGCTGTGGCTGGCGATATTGTGCTGGTGGCCGGCTTGCCTGATATTTATATCGGCGAGACAATTTGCCAGAATGATGATCAGGAGCCATTGCCGGCGATTCAGGTTGATGAGCCGACAATTTCGCTGAATTTTTTAGTCAATAATTCGCCTTTTGCCGGCCGCGAGGGTAAATTTGTGACCACCCGCCAAATCCGCGAACGGTTGGAAAAGGAATTGGAAGTCAATGTCGGTTTAAAAATTGATTTTTCCGCTAATGATTATTTTAAAGTTTATGGCCGCGGCGAATTGCACATCGCGATTTTGCTGGAAAATATGCGTCGGGAAGGGTTTGAGTTGCAGGTTTCCCAGCCGCAGGTCATTATTAAAGAAGCAGATGGAAAAAAATTAGAGCCTTTTGAAGAGCTGACCATCGATGCTCCGAATGAAGCCGTGGGCATGGTGATTGAGAAAATTTCCCGCCGGCGCGGCGCGATGCAGGAAATGAAGGTTGAGCCAAATCATACCAGGCTGATTTTTACGATTCCGACGCGTGGTTTTTTGGGCTATCGCAGTGAGTTTGTTATTGATACCAAGGGCGAGGGCATTTTATGCAGCCGGGTGATTGGCTTTCAGCCGCACGCCGGCGAGATTGAGCGGCGGGCGACCGGTTCCATGGTTTCCATGGCTACCGGCAAAGCGCTCGGTTTCTCTCTTTATAACCTGCAGGATCGGGGCGCACTTTATATCAATGCGAGCGTTGAAGTCTATGAGGGTATGATTATCGGCAATGTCGCCAAGGGCGATGATTTGAGCGTTAATCCGACCAAGGGCAAGCAATTAACCAATATGCGCTCTAAGAGCTCCGATGAGGCGATAACGCTCACGCCGCCGCTGGAATTGACTTTAGAGCGGGGGCTGGAAATAATGAATGAAGATGAATATTTAGAGGTGACGCCGCAAAGCGTCCGTTTGCGCAAGCAGTTTTTAACCGCGTTGGAACGGACGCGGGCCAAGCGATGATTTAAAATAATAATACTTTTATTACTCTTTATGCGCGATAAAAGTTCTAATATAAAATATCCCGACGTGTCTTTTAAAGATGTGGCTGTTTCATTTTGGCAGGTGACAAAGAAAAACTGGCTGTCAATGATTCTAACTATTGCCGGTGTTGCCGTGGCCAGCGTTTTTGAAATAATCATTCCGCTTTTTTATAAGCGGTTTTTTGATTTGTTATCTTCCGGCCAAGATAAAAATATTCTTGCGCCCCAGATGGTGCATACTTTGCTGATTATTTTATCGTTATATGGCTGCGTTTGGTTTTTTTGGCGCTTTGGATCTTTTGCCACGGTTTATTTTCAGGCTAATGTGATGGCCAATTTGCGGCGTCAGGCTTTTGATTATCTGGTCGGTCATTCTTATAGTTTTTTTGCCAATAATTTTACCGGCGCCTTGGTCCAGCGCGTCGGCCGCTACGCGCGGGCGTTTGAGCGGCTAGCCGATCGTTTAACCTGGAATTTTTTGCCGATTATGGTGCGTCTGACCGGCATTACTATTGTTTTATCGACCTTTGAGCCCCGTCTGGCGTTTATTGTTTTAGGCTGGGCATTTTTTTATATTTTTATCAATTATTTATATTCTCTTTGGCGCTTAAAATATAATATTAAGATGGCGGCTGCCGATTCGCGGACCACGGCTGTTTTGGCCGACGCTGTTTCCAACCAGAATAATATTGAGGTCTTCAACCAATACGCGAGCGAAAAGAAAAATTTTAAAGAAGTTGTCGGGGACCAGAAAAAAATTACCATGGCTAATTGGAATGTCGGCAATGGTTTAGATGCGATTCAATCCGCGCTGATTATCCTGATAGAATTTTTTGTGCTTTATTATACCATCCGTTATTGGCAGGCCGGCCTGGTGACTATCGGCACTTTTGTTCTGATTCAGCTTTATATTCTTGGCCTTGGCTCGCGGCTTTGGGAATTCAGCCGTATCATCCGCGATGTTTATGAGAGTTATGCCGATGCCAAAGAAATGGTAGAAATTATGAAATTGCCTTATGAAATAAAAGATACGCCCTTGGCTAAGCCGCTGGCAGTGGCGGCCGGCGAGGTCGCCTTTCAAGAAGTTAATTTTGCTTTCAATCAAACCCGTTTGGTACTGAAAAATATAAATTTAACGGTCAAGGCCGGCGAAAAAATCGCCCTGGTCGGCCCATCAGGCGCGGGCAAGACGACTTTTATCAGGTTGCTGTTGCGGTTTTATGACGTGGCTGACGGTAAAATTTTAATTGACGGCCAAAATATTCAAAAAGTGACGCTGGCGAGTTTGCGCGATAATATCAGCTTGGTGCCGCAGGATCCGCTATTATTCCATCGGACGATCCGGGAAAATATCCGTTATGGCCGGCCGACGGCCACCGACCAGGAAGTCGAAGAAGCCGGGCGTTTGGCGCATTGCGACGATTTTATAGATAATTTATCCCAAAAATATGAAACTTATGTCGGCGAACGGGGCATCAAACTGTCTGGCGGCGAACGCCAGCGGGTGGCGATTGCCCGGGCAATTTTGAAAAACGCGCCCATTCTTATTCTAGATGAAGCGACATCGAGCTTGGATTCGCATTCAGAAGCGCTGATTCAGGACTCACTGGATATTTTAATGAAAGATAAGACCGTTATTGTTATTGCCCATCGGCTTTCCACCATCAGAAAGATGGACCGGATCGTCGTTTTGGATAATGGTCAAATTTGCGAAACGGGCCGGCACGAGGAGCTCATCGCTAAGGAAAGTTTATATAGAAAGCTTTGGGAGCTGCAGGCTGGCGGCTTTATTCGGGTGGACGAAGATGAGGAAAAAGAATAATTGTCGTTGAAAATTTTTCTGTTCTGGCAAAAAGTATGCTGGGTATGCTAAAATGGTATGGTCTAAATATAATCATTAATTTTTAAAAACAATTTATGACAGACAATAATTCAGAAACAACGCCGGCCGTTTCGGCGCCGGAAAATAATCAGGAGCAGAAGAAAAAAATAGTTATTAACAAGCAAACTATCATTATCGCCGCCATTATCGTTGTCGTCGTTGCCATAGGCGTGCTGGCTTATTTATATAAGGGCTTATTTGTGGCGGCTACGGTCAACGGCAGTCCGATCAGCCGTTGGTCAGTGATCAAAGAGTTGGAAAAAGTTTCGGGCAAAAACGCGCTGGAAGGGATGATTAACCAAAAATTAATTGATGATGAAGCTCAAAAAAAGGAAATTTCAATCAGCGATGATGAAATAAGTACGGAAATAAAAAAGATAGAAGAACAGCTTCAGGGGCAAGGCCAAACGCTTGATGAGGCCTTGGCAACGCAAGGCATGACGCTGGATGATCTGAAAAAACGGATCAAGACCCAAAAGCAGCTAGAAAAATTATTAGCCGATAAGACGCAAGTTGTTGACAGCGAAGTTGACCAGTATATTAAAGATAACAGCGTGGTTATCCCGGCTGGGCAAGAAGCCAGTTATCGGGATCAGGTTAAAAATCAGCTGGAGCAGGAAAAATTAAGCGCGGCGGCCCAAACATTTCTTGATTCTTCGCGCTCGCAAGCCACTATTCGTTATTTCGTGAACTATTAGTTTTCCCATTAAAATTATTTTATGGATGAGGCTGGTTTTGAAAAATTAGTCAATGAGGGCATTAAACTGATTCCGGAAAATTTTTTGCGGCAATTGGAAAACGTGGCCATTGTTATTGAGGACGAACCAACGCCGGAACAAATCGGTAAATTAAAATTAAGAAAAGATATAGCGTTATTTGGCTTATACGAAGGCGTGCCGCAAACTCGCCGGGGACCGCACTATGGCATGACCTGGCCGGATAAAATAACGATTTTCAGAAAACCGATTGAAGCATACGCGGCTTCGGCTGAACAGATAAGAGAAATTGTTAAAAATACGGTTTGGCACGAAATTGCCCATCATTTCGGTTCTGACGAAGGCCGGGTGAGAAAAGCGGAGAAGGAAAGATTAAAAGCCGATAAATTGTATAATAAGGGAAAGTTTGCGGTGGCGGTGATGGTGGAGACGCCGCAGGGGCTGCCGCTGGTTATGGATTTTAAAAAACCGGCGCCTTTTTGGAAATTTCCCGGCGGCCGGAGCGAAGCGGGCGAAAGTCCGGCGGCGGCGGCAATTCGGGAAATAGAAGAAGAAGTCGGTTTGAAACTGAAACAATCGGATCTAGAATTGGTCCATCATGAAAAGAGGCTTAATCATGAATTTTATTTTTATCGGGCGCGGGTGGCCTCGCTGGCGGATTTAAAAAATAAAGGCAATGACGGGGAAAGCGTGCGCTTATTTACTTTAGAGCAACTAAAAACGATGATTGATTTTTTCCCCAATCATCGGAAATTGATTTTATGAGTATTGTTGAAGTAAAAAATCTAAGTAAAAAATATAAAGATTTAACTGCCGTTGATGGCATTTTTTTTGATGTCCAACAAGGCGAGATTTTTGGTTTTCTCGGGCCCAATGGCGCCGGTAAATCAACTACCATCAGCATGTTGGCAACTTTAGTGGCGCCAACCGGTGGGCAAGCGACAATTAACGGCTATAGCATAGCTGATGAACGCGATGAAGTTCGCAAATCTATCGGGTTGGTTTTTCAGGATCCGTCGCTGGATGAACGGCTGACGGCTAAGGAAAACCTTTATTTTCACGCCGAGCTTTATCAAGTGCCGAAAAAAGAGCGCAGCCAGAGAATTAAAGAAGTTTTGGACCTGGTTGATTTATGGGAGCGCAAAGATAATTTAGTCAGGACATTTTCCGGCGGTATGAAGCGGCGGTTGGAAATTGCGCGGGGATTAATTCATTATCCGGCTGTTTTATTTCTGGACGAACCGACGCTTGGGCTTGATCCGCAAACCCGCTTCAGCATTTGGGAATATATTTTACGGCTTAAAAAAGAACGGGGGATGACGATTTTTTTAACCACGCATTATATGAATGAAGCGGAATATTGCGACCGGATAGCGATAATTGATTCAGGGAAAATCGTGGCGCTGGATTCACCGCTTAATTTAAAAAACATGATTGGCGGCGATATTATTTGTTTGACCGGAGAGAATCGGGCGGCGCTCAAGGCCGAATTAGAACAACGCTATCAGGCGGAAGTTAAGGAAGAAGGGGAAACGGTTTTTATGGAAGTTCGGGAGGGAGAAAAATTTTTGCCGCGGCTGTTTAATGAAATGCAGGCCAGAATCAATTCTATTGAATTGCGCAAACCGACGCTGGATGATGTCTTTTTAAATTTGACCGGCAAAAAAATTCGCGAAGAAGAAGCTTCCGGTAAAGATTTAATGAGGCGAAGCGGCCGGCCTTTTAGAAGATAATTTTATAATTATGGCCAATTTTATATTAGCAATTAAATCTATCTGGCGGCGGGAGATTATTCGTTATTGGCGCGATAAAACGCGGCTGGTTTCCACTTTTTTTCAGCCGTTGATGTTTTTGGTGATTTTTGGCGCTGGTTTGCGCCAATCCTTGGCTGGCGGTAATTTGGAAATTGATTTTTTGCAATTTATGTATCCGGGAATTATTGCGATGAATGTGATGGGGATTGCTTTTTTTTCTACTGTTTCCACGGTTTGGGACCGCGAATTCGGTTTTTTGCGTGAAATTTTGGTGGCGCCGGTGCCGCGCCTGTCTATTGTTTTTGGAAAAATTTTGGGCGCGGTAACCATTGCTTCTGTTCAGGCGCTGATTCTTTTAATTTTAGCTCCCTTCATTGGCGTTAAGCTGGAAGTGCTGGTGGTCTTGCAGTTATTTTTATTAATGTTGCTTTTATCTTTTGCTATTTCCGGCATTGGTCTGTTTATCGCTTCTCTCATGAAAACAACCGAAAGTTTCGGTATCATTATGCAAGTGCTGATTTTTCCGATGTTTTTCCTTTCTGGTGCTTTTTTCCCCTTGACTACCGCACCTGATTGGATGCGGTTGCTGTCCGAAGCCAATCCTTTGACTTATGGCGTTGACGCTATGCGGCAGGTTTTATTGGATCCGCAGTTAGGTCAGGCGGTTGTCTCTAAAATTGCCCTGCATTCGGTATTTTTTGATGTTTTGGCCTTGATATTTTTTGCTATAATTACAGTTTCGGCGGCAGTGCTGACCTTTAACAGAAGGGATTAAATTTTAAAAAATAAGAGGGGATAGGCCAGGGGATAAAGTTTTTTTGCGCTTGGGCGATAGCGGGGATTTATTCTTTATATTTTTTTTGGACTATTGCTTTTTATTTAAATTGTTATATGATAAAATAGTTGGTAACATTTTTACACGATCGTGAAAAAATGTTACCGAGAGGGCAGTGATATTTTATATGGATCAAAAAGAAACAATAAAAAATTTATTCCTGACGATGGGGAAAATATTGGAAGCTGGATCAATCGCCTTCTCCCGTGAAAGCCTTTACGCTAAAATGGATCGTTTGTCCGGCTTAGATCACCACGGCAGCCGGCGTTATCTGAACCAGGCGACCAGGCGTTCGTGCCAGCAGGGCTTGATAAAAAAGAAAGAAAAAGGCGGGCAGGTTTATTATGAATTAACGCCCAGCGGAATAAAAAAAGTAAAAATTTATCAATTAAAAGAATTGTCTTTTGCTAATCGTGGCTGGGATGGCAGCTGGCGGGTGGTGATTTTCGACATTCCGGAAAACCAGCGGGGGTCGCGGGACAAGGCGAGGCGATTAATGAAAAGTTTGGGATTTTATTCTCTACAAAAAAGCGTTTTTGTCACGCCGTATAAATGCGAAAAAGAATTAAGCTTATTGGGTGATTTTTTTAATATTAATGAATATTTGGAGATATTTTTGACCCGGTCTTTTGAACGGCGCCGAGAAGAGGAGCTAAGGCAATTTTTTGGTTTATAGATTTGGTAACATTTTTTCACGATCGTGAAAAAATGTTACCAAGGCGCGGATTTGACCGGCGAGGGTCTTTTTTGTTAAAATATTAGAGTTAAAAACATCATTTATGGAAAAAAATAAAACAAAAATTTATTTAGATAATGGCGCGACTACCCCGGTTGATCCGGAGGTTTTTGAGGCGATGCGGCCGTATTTTTCCGAGATATACGGCAATCCGTCCTCAGTGCATCAATTCGGTGTGGCGGCGCAGGAGGCTGTCGTTAAAGCCCGGCAGCAAGTGGCGAAATTTTTGCATTGCGAGGCCAAGGAAGTGATTTTTACCAGCGGCGCGACCGAAGGCAATAATACGGTAATCAAAAGCATCGGCGAAAACCAATCGCTGGCGCCGGCTGGCCAAAAACCTCATATTATCACCAGTCAAATTGAGCATGATTGTGTTTTAGCGTCAACGGAAAAATTAGTAAAAAATGGCCGGGTTGAAGCGACTTTTTTGCCGGTGAACCGCGACGGACGGATAGAATTAGCAGAATTGGAGAAAAACATTAAGCCGAACACGGTTTTAATTTCCATAATGTACGCTAATAATGAAACCGGCAGCGTGCAGCCGATTGCGGAAATCGGTAAATTATTAAAAAAGTTGAATGCTGATCGGGAGCATAAAATATATTTCCATACGGACGCGGCCCAGGCGATTAATTATCTAGATTGCGATGTGCAAAAACTCGGTGTGGATTTGATGACTTTATCGGCACATAAAATTTACGGGCCGAAAGGCGCAGGCGCTCTTTATGTACGGAGCGGCATGCCACTCATGCCTTTTATGGATGGCGGCGAGCAGGAATTTAAATTACGTTCCGGCACTCATAATACGCCGGGCATCGTCGGTTTAGGCGCGGCCATAGAAAAAGTTTCCGCTCAGAGCGGAAAAAATTTAGAGAAATTGAGAAATAAATTAATTGACGGCGTACTCGATAAAATTTCCGGGTCATTTCTAAACGGCAGCCGTGAAAACCGCTTACCCAATAACGCCAATTTTCGTTTTGAAGGCGCTGAAGGCGAAGCGATAATAATAGCGTTGGACATGGAAGGCATTGCTGCTTCAACAGGCTCGGCCTGCGCTGCTAAATCGCTTAAGCCATCGCACGTGTTAAAGGCCATCGGCCTTAATGATTTAGAAGCACACAGTTCCGTGCGGTTCACTCTAGGGCGTTTTACCACGGAAGCGGAAATTAATCAGGTTTTAGATGTTTTGCCGCCGATAATTGAAAAGTTGAGAAATATTAGTGGTAATTTAGGTAATAGCCCGGTGGAGCGCGGTAAATTACCGGATGATTTTGGTTGTTAATTATTGCGAATTTGGAGCTAATTTAAAATAAATTATAATTGATGTTTAATAATAACTCTGGGGAAAAGATAGAAAACAAAGAGATTAAAAAAGAGGACCTTTTAGAGACGCGTCTTTTTTATCGTTTAGCGGACCTAGATGAAAAAAGTGTAAGTAATTATGAGAAAAGAATACCAAGTAATTTGGCGGCTAATTGGGCGAAATTAAAAGAAGAAGTGAAAATGACAGTTGTTCTAATAAATAATATGCCGGTTGAAGAAGTTCGAGCTATATATGAAGAAGGTAAAACATTTAAAGGGCCTATGTTTGGAATTCATAAATTTTTAGATGCCTTAGCGTTCTTGAGGGATATGGACGATGCTAAGTATTCTTTTTATAAGAGGTTGTCTGAAGATGATTAATTATGTTTATAAATTAAATTAATAAAACAATGTACACGGATAAAGTTATTAAACATTTTAAGTCACCTAGCAATATGGGTCAGATGAGTAATCCCGACGCCGTGGGCGAAGTTGGCAACCCGGTTTGCGGCGATTTGATGCGGATATATCTCAAAGTGAAAGAAAATAAGGATGGGGAGAGTATTATAAAAGATATCAAATTTGAAACACTTGGTTGTGTGGCGGCGATTGCTACTTCGTCAATGGTCACGGAATTAGCCAAGGGCAAAACCTTCGCCGAGGCGTTGAAAATTAAGTTTTCCGATGTGGCGGCGGCTCTCGGATCATTGCCGCCGGTGAAAACGCACTGCGCCGATTTGGCGGTGCGGGCGTTAAGGGTGGCGATTGAAAATTATAAGAAAAAATAATTCATGCAAATAGATAAATTTACAATTAAAGCTCAGGAGGCGTTGAAAGATGCGCATAATTTTGCCAGTGAGCGTGGCCAAACGCAAATAGACGTGCTGCATTTAGCGCTGGCTTTGGTTTTACAGGAAGGCGGTTTAGTAAAAACAATTTTGGAGCGGCTCGGGGTTAATTTGCCGTTTTTAGAAACGGAATTAGAAAAAGAAATAACTCGCCTGCCTCGGATTTTGGGTGAAATTCCTTTCGGGCAAGTTATGTTGAGCCAGGATTTAGGCCGGGCGATTAATAGCGCCAGCAAAGAGGCAAAAAATTTAGGCGATGAATATGTTTCGGTTGAACATCTGTTGCTGGCGGTGATAGAAGCCGGCGGCCACGCTAAGGAAATTTTCCGAAATTATGGCGTTGATAAACAAGCTGTTTTGAATGTTTTGGAAGAAGTGCGCGGCAGCCAGCACGTGACCGATCCGGAACCGGAAAGCAAATATCAGGTACTGGAAAAATATGCGCGCAATCTAACGGCTTTAGCCCGGGGCGAAAAATTAGACCCAGTGATTGGCCGCGATGAGGAAATCCGGCGTGTCATGCAGGTACTTTCCCGCCGGACGAAAAATAATCCGGTGTTAATTGGCGAAGCCGGTGTAGGCAAGACCGCGATTGTTGAAGGTTTAGCCCAGCGGATTATTGCCGGCGATGTGCCGGAATCTTTGAAAGAAAAAGAATTAATTGGTTTAGATTTGGGGGCATTGGTGGCCGGCACTAAATTCCGCGGTGAATTTGAAGATCGGATAAAAGCGGTGTTAAAAGAGGTTGACCGTTCGGCTGGCAAATATATTTTATTTATTGATGAATTGCATACTATTGTCGGCGCTGGCGCGGCCGAAGGTTCAATTGACGCGTCTAATTTATTAAAGCCGGCTTTGGCGCGGGGTGAGCTGCGGGCGATTGGCGCCACAACTTTGAAAGAATATCAGAAATATATTGAAAAAGATCCGGCTTTGGCGCGGCGTTTCCAGCCGGTATTCGTGGCTGAGCCGTCGGCTGAAGACACTATTGCTATTTTGCGCGGCATAAAGGAAAAATATGAAGTTCACCATGGCGTGCGCATTACCGATGTGGCGATTATTGCGGCCGCCACCTTGAGCGCCCGTTATATTTCTGATCGGTTTTTGCCGGATAAGGCAGTGGACTTAATTGATGAAGCGGCCGCGGCTTTGCGCATGGAAATTGACAGTATGCCAGCTGAACTGGATCAAATTAAGCGTAAAATTATGCAGCTGGAAATTGAGCGTCAGGCTTTGAAAAAAGAAAAATCAAAAGAGGCTAAAGCCCAGCTGCGGAAACTGGAAAAACATTTGGCAGATTTGAAAGAAGAAGGCAAGGAATCGGAATTGCGTTGGAAAAATGAGCATGATATTATCGTAAAAATCAGCGAAGCTAAGAAAAAAATTGATGGTTTAAAGCAGGAGGCTGATATTGCCGAACGGCAAGGTGAGCTGCAGAAAGTGGCGGAAATCAGATACGGCCGGATTCCGGAATTGGAAAAAAATATTAAAACGCATCAAAAGCGGCTGGTGGAAGTGCAAAAAAATAATCCGCTGCTCAAGGAAGAAATTGGCGAAGAGGATATTGCCAAGGTAGTGGCGCGTTGGACCGGCATCCCGGTCCGAAAAATGCTGGAAGGCGAAATGGAAAAATTATCGCGGATGGAAGACGAACTGCATCAGCGGGTGGTGGATCAGGAAGAAGCGATTAAAGCTGTGTCTAATGCCGTGCGGCGGGCGCGGGCGGGCATTTCTGAAGAAAAGCGGCCGCTGGGCTCTTTCCTATTTATGGGGCCAACCGGTGTCGGCAAGACCGAACTGGCAAAAGCGCTGGCTGCTTTTATGTTTAATGACGAAAACGCGATTGTCCGGCTGGATATGTCGGAATACACCGAGAAGCACACCGTGGCGCGGATGATTGGTTCGCCGCCGGGCTATGTCGGTTTTGAAGAAGGTGGACAATTAACTGAAGCCATCCGCCGCCGGCCATATAGTCTGGTGCTATTTGACGAGATAGAAAAAGCCAATCCGGAGATTTTTAATATCCTGCTTCAGATTTTGGACGACGGCCGCCTGACCGATGCCAAAGGCCGGGTGGTGAATTTTAAAAACACGGTGATTATTATGACTTCTAACATCGGCAATGAAATCGTCAAGCGTTACGTCTTGGGTTTTTCCGAAGAAGGCGACAAACAAGAACAGATGGAAATGAAAACCAAGGTCATGGAGAGCCTGCGGACGCGCTTTAAGCCGGAATTTTTAAACCGGATTGATGAGATTATTGTTTTTGATAGCTTAAGTAAGGAAAATTTAACGCAAATTGTGGATTTACAGCTGGCGGAAGTGCAGAGACGTTTGGCTGAAAAGAAAATTAGAATCAAGGTTTCATCAAAAGCCAAGAAATTTTTGGCGGACAAGGGCTATGACCCGAACTATGGCGCCCGGCCGCTCAAGCGCCTCATTCAGCAAAAAATTCTAGACGAAATCGCTAGAGGCATCGTCGCTGGCCAAATTAAATCCGGTGACACAGCACAAGTTGACGCGGACGAAAAAGGAATAAAGATAAAAGTTTAATTTAATTTTCATTTGATTTTTTATCCCCATGTCTATATTCGGGCACGGGGATTTATTGATATTTTGGCGGGATTTGGGTATGATGATAAAAGAAAGAAAATAACTTTTTATTGAATAGGGGTTATGTCTAAAAAAACTATTGGTTGGTTGTTGGTAATTTTTTTTATCGGCGGGGTGGCGGGGATGCTGGGCAGCCAGCTGTTTTTGCCGTGGCTGGCCGGTATCGCGCCTTTTGATAGAATAGATTGGATTGCGCGCTCAAAGGACGGGACGACAATTATTAATAAAACCGAACGGATTATTGCTGAGCGAAGCAGTGTGGATTTGGAAACTATCGGCCGGCTGCAAAATAGCGCAGTCGCGGTGCGCAGCCAGCGGGCGAATAAAATTTTAACCGAAGGTTCGGGATTTGTTTTAACTTCTGACGGCCTGATCGTCACCGCTGATATTTTAGTGCCGGAAAAAGCCGACAAGATTTCTATTTTTTGGAATAATAAGGAATACGCCGTAAAAATTATCAAACGTGATCAAATAAACGGTCTAATATTATTAAAAATAGAAGAAACAAGCTTGCCGGTGGCGGCTTTGGGCAGTAATAATTTAAAATTAGGGCAGGAAGTTTTTTCCGTTGGGGCGCGTATTTCTGATTTGGGTATTTTTTCATTATTTACTCATCGGGGATATTTGGCATCATTGGCGCCGGAATTAACTGTTGACTTTAAAGCTAGCCAGCTGTCTAATGGCAGTTTTATATCAGATATTAGCGGTAGTATTATTGGTTTGGATTTAATTGATACGGCCGGCGATATTATAATTATCGGGGCGGATAAAATCAGGGAGTTGTTGAAATAATATGATTCAAGGCGTGGTTATAAGCCAATTAAAAAGATATGACGATGAACGCGGCTGGCTGGCGGAATTTTGGCGCACCGATGAGAGCGGTTATCAGCCGAAAATGGGTTATGTGAGTTTTACAAAATTTGGTGTTGTCCGCGGACCGCATGAACACATCAAACAATCTGATTATTTTGTTTTTATTGGGCCGGGTAATTTTGAGTTGCATTTATGGGATCGGCGGGAAAATAGTGCCACCAAAGGTGAATATCAAAAAATACAGGTTGGCGAAAATAATCCGGCGAGCGTCATTGTCCCGCCGGGTGTGGTGCATGGTTATAAATCAATTTCTGCCGTTGGTTCTTATTCTATTAATTTAGCGGATGAACTTTGGCGTGGTGAAGGGAAAAAAAGGGAAGTTGATGAGGTGCGGTGGGAGAAAAAAGAAAATTCTGAATATAAAATAATTTAATCTACAATTTATAATTGATGACAAGAATAAATTTATGAAAATATTGATTACCGGTGGCGCCGGGTTTGTCGGGTCTAATTTAGTTGACGCTTTTATTGAAAAAGGAGACGAAGTTATTACTATTGATAATTTATCAACCGGCAAAAAAGAAAATATTAATCCGCAGGCAAAATTTTTCCAGCTGGATTTGCGTAATTTAGACGAAATCAGGCCTTTATTTGAAGGCGTGGATTATGTTTTTCATGAGGCGGCTTTGGCGCGGGTCCAGCCTTCCATTCAGGATCCGGTCACTTATAATGACCATAATGTTAATGGCACTTTGAATGTGCTGGTTGCGGCTAAAGACGCAGGAGTCAAAAAACTGATTTATGCCGCTTCTTCTTCCGCTTATGGCGATCAGAAAAAGATGCCTTTGACTGAAGATTTGCCGGCTAATCCCCTGAGCCCTTATGGGTTGCAAAAATATATCGGCGAAGAATATTGCCGGCTGTTCAGCCATGTCTATAAATTGCCGACTCTTTGTCTCAGGTATTTTAATGTCTTTGGCCCGCGCATGGTTCGGGAGGGCGCTTATGCTTCCGTGGTGGCGATTTTTACTTCACAAAGAAAGAATAATCAGCCGATGACAATCGTTGGCGACGGCGAACAGCTGCGCACCTATACTTTTGTTAAAGACATTGTTCGGGCAAATATTTTAGCCGCCGAAAGCGATATTAACGATGGCCGGCCGATTAACGCCGGACAAAGTAATGAATATACTGTTAATCAAGTCGCCGAAATGGTTGGCGGCCCGACCGTCCATATTGAATCGCGCATTGAACCGCGCCGTAATTTGTGCAGTAATGTTTTGGCTAAGAAATTATTAGGCTGGGAACCGACTGTTAAATTAGAAGATTGGATTAAAGAATATAAGAAAGAAATAGGATTATGAAAATACTAATTACCGGCGGCGCCGGCTTTATCGGTTCGCACCTTTCTGAATATCTTTTAAATCAGGGCCAGCAAGTTATTTGTTTAGATAATTTCTTTACCGGTTCTAAAAAAAATGTCGCCCATCTTTTAAAAAATAAAAATTTTCAACTCGTTAAACATGATGTTGAAAAGCCATATTTTTTTAAAGTCGGCCAGATTTATAATTTAGCTTGTCCGGCGGCGCCGATTTGGTACCAAAAAGATCCGGTGAAAACTGCGCGCACTAATGTGCTTGGGGCGGCTAACGCGTTGAATTTAGCTAAAAAATTATCCTGTCCGGTTTTGCAAAGCTCAACTTCCGAAATTTACGGCGATCCCAAGGAACACCCACAAAAAGAAACTTATTGGGGCCATGTCAATCCTATTGGTCCGCGCAGCTGTTATGATGAAGGTAAACGCTGTGCGGAAACGCTTTTTTTTGACTATTGGCGCGAATATGGCGTTGACATAAAAGTGGTCAGAATCTTTAATACCTATGGTCCGCGGATGGCAGTTGATGATGGCCGCGTAGTTTCTAACTTTATTATTCAGGCATTGAAAGGCGAAGCTATAACGGTCTATGGCAGTGGCAATCAAACCAGAAGTTTTTGTTATGCCGATGATATGATTAACGCGCTTACAAAAATGATGGCCGCGAAAAAATTTACCGGGCCGGTCAATCTGGGCAATCCTAAAGAATTTACCGTAAAGGAACTGGCGGAGAAAGTTATTGCCCTGACCGGTTCAGCGAGCAAAATAATCTTTAAGCCTTTGCCGCAGGATGACCCTCAACAGCGCCAGCCGGATATCAGTTTGGCTAAAGAAAAGCTGGGCTGGCAGCCGGAGATTAATTTAGAGCAAGGCTTGATAAAAACTATAGAATATTTTAAGGAAATAATTTAAAGCTATGAAAATACTTATTACCGGCGGGGCCGGATTTATGGGTTCCAACATAATCCATTATTTATTGGAAAAATACCCGGATTATGAAATTATCAATCTGGATAAATTAACGTATGCTGGCAATTTGGATAACCTAAAGGACGTTGAAAAAAACCCGCAATATAAATTTATTAAAGGCGACATTGCTAAGTCCGATGATGTTAAAAAAGCCATTGGCAGCGGAGTAGATTTGATTATCAATTACGCGGCTGAGACGCATGTTGATCGGTCAATTCTAGAGCCGGACGCGTTTATTAAAACTGATATTTTTGGCACTTATAATTTGTTGGAAGCGGTCCGTGCGGGATTGGCGAAAAAAATGGTGCAAATTTCAACGGATGAGGTTTTTGGCATGGTGCATGAGATGGGTGATGAGTTCACCGAAGAGTCAAAATTTGACCCATCCAGCCCTTATAGCGCTTCTAAGGCCGGAGGCGACCATTTGTGTTCGGCTTATTTCAAAACCTACGGCACGCCCGTGATTGTTACCCATTCTTGTAATTTTTACGGGCCGAACCAATACCCGGAAAAATTAATTCCCCTGGCGATTACTAATTTGATAGAAGGCAAAAAAGTGCCGGTCTACGGCGCTGGTGACCAGTTCCGCGAATGGATTTTTACGGCTGATCATTGCCGGGCAGTAGATTTAATAGCGCATAATGGTAAAGTCGGCGAAATTTATAATATCGGCACTAGAGAGCGTAGAAAGAATATTGAAACAGTAAAAATTATTCTAGATTCATTAGATAAAGACGAATCAGGCATAGAATATGTTAAAGACCGGCCGGGCCATGATTTTGGCTATGCGGTTAATCCTGATAAATTAATAAATGAACTCGGCTGGCAACCGCAGATTGATTTTGAAAATGGCCTGCGGGAAACGGTTGCGTGGTATAGGAATAACGAGGCGTGGTGGAAGAAAATCAAAAGCGGGGAATATTTAGAGTATTATAAAAAACAATATGGGCATTAAAAAAGTTTTAATTATCGGTTCAAAAGGCATGCTGGGCGGCGAACTCGTCCGGCTTTTTAACGCGGATAAGAATTATGAAGTTATCGGTTGGGATAAAGAAGAAATTAATATAACGGATAGGGAAGAAGTAAGAGAAAAAATTTTGGCGCTCTCTCCGCAAATTATAATTAACGCGACAGGGTATAATGCGGTGGATCAGGCCGAGGCGCCGGCAGAATTTGAGCAAGCGAAATTATTAAATGGTTATGCGGTCGGTTGGCTGGCAGAGATAGCCAAAGAGATAAGGGCAATTTTTATTAATTATAGTTCGGATTATGTTTTTAACGGCGAGAGGCGAGAGGGGTATAAAGAAAATGATAGGGTCTCCCCTATTTCTAATTATGGAATTTCCAAGGCTTTGGGCGAGGAAGAAGTTCAACGGGCTGGCGGCCGGTATTATATCATCCGTCTGCAAAAGCTGTTTGGAAAAGCAGGCGACTCCCCCGCCGCCAAAAAAAGTTTTTTTGAAACAATGCTGGAATTAGCCAAAAGCAGAAAAGAGTTTGATATGGTGGATGATGAATTGGCGAACTTTACTTACGCACCGGACTTGGCAACGCAGACAAAATTGTTGATAGAAAAAAAATATCCGGCTGGCATTTATCATATTACCAATGAAGGCCAACCGGTCACCTGGCACGGCGCCGCTAAAATTATGTTTGATTTGGCGGGTATAAAAGATATAAAATTAAACAAAGTTGATGCCGATAAGTTCCCCCGGCTGGCTAAACGGCCGAAATATAGCGTTCTTTTAAATACCAAACTGCCAGCGCTCAGACCATGGGATGAAGCGCTAAGGGAGTTTCTAAACTTTTAAAGTTTATATGAAGGACATAGGAGGTATAAAATGACACAAAGGAAGGGCGTTGGAAGCAATTTATCAACAAAGGAGAAAAATAATCTGATTTGGCTCCATGAAAAATTTGGCCGACGGTTAAAAGTACAGACCGGTCAAAAAATCGGTGATCCCATCATGGCCGAATCCGGCAGTCAGCGATTACCACGAGGAGCGTATTCCTTGGCGGCATTAATGTTGGTGGCAATTATTGTAACAGTTCTTTTTCTTATTTCTAAGATGGAAGGAAGATGATCAATGAAAATTAGACGGTCTTTAATAAAAGAAAAATGGATTGAAGCTGCTAATGGCTATTGGAGGGCCCATGTGGGTTTGGTCAATGGCAGTATAATAATTACTATTGGTCTTGTTGGGCTAATAACTATATTAGTCGGCCCTCAGGCCCTCACTACTGCGATTGCCGTGATTTTCTGTCTTTTCATTATATCTATTGGTTTTATAGTTCTATAATATAAAATTCAACAATATAGATTAGCCCCAGCCGGGGCTAATTTTTTTTATTCGACCCCCACACTTAAATTAAGTGTGGGGGTTTGACTAAAAAAATGTAAAAGTATAGGATAAAAATATATGAAAGGCATTATATTAGCCGGCGGAACGGCGACGCGGCTGTTTCCGCTGACTGCGACAACTTCCAAGCAATTATTGCCGATCTATGACCGGCAGATGATTTTTTATCCGTTAAATACGCTGTTAAAGGCAGGAATAAAGGATATTCTAATAATTGTGGCGCCCGAGCACAGCGGTCAGTTCTTGAATCTGCTTGGTTCAATTTTCAAAAAGCATGGCGTTAATTTATATTTTGAAGTCCAAAAAACGCCGCGCGGTTTGGCCGATGCTTTTATCGTCGGTGAAAGCTTTATTGATAATGACAGCGTTACTATGATTCTGGGCGATAATATATACGAAGATGATTTATCGCCGGCTATCAAGAAATTTAAAAAAGGCGGCATGATTTTTGTTAAAGGAGTGCCTGATCCGCAAAGATTTGGCATTGCTGAGTTTGATAAAAAAGACAAGGTAATTTCTATTGAAGAAAAACCACAACAACCCAAAAGCAATTATTGTGTGACTGGCCTTTATGTTTATGACAATCGGGTGGCAAAAATCGCTAAAAATTTGACGCCATCGGTCAGGGGTGAAATAGAAATAACTGATCTGAATAATCAATATTTGGCGATGGGCGAGCTCGTGGCGCAAAAAATCAAGGGTGAGTGGCTGGATGCCGGCACCTTTGATTCGCTTCTTGAAGCGAGCAATATTGTTAAAAATAAAAAACTTTATAAAAAATTTGATCCGATGGTTGATAAAGCCATTGCGGAATTTAATGAGGAATTGAAGGGAATTGCAAAGAAGAAGTTGGTTGGCTAGGAGCTCGGCAAATGCTTCCAAAAGCGTAAAATTTTTCCCAGCGTGGAAAATTTTACTCGCCAGTTTTTCTCGCTCTTTCCCGCCTTCAGCGGGAAAACCGTGCCCGCTCAAAAAACTGAGCGTTTTGGAAATCATCCGCCTCGCCCCCATAATATGCATTAAAAGAATACCCCAGCCGGGTGTTTTTTTATTTGATAGTATTTTTAACGGGGTTGACTAAATGTTTCTAATTCACCTACAATAAAGCCAGCGTGATGGAAAAAGAAAAACTGGTGGAGGCGGTGGAATTGGCGGCGGCTGTTTATCGGCTGACCGAAAAAATTCCAGCGGATGAAATTTTGAAAAGAAAAATCAGGGAGGTCAGTTTGGGTTTGCTCAGGGATTTTATTTACCGCGCGCAAAATGATATAATGGATAAAGTCAGATTGCTGGGCACATTTTTTATTTTAGGCCAAAAGCAGAATTGGCTGGATGGCCAGGATTGTCGGCTGATTTTTGAAAAATATAAAGCTTGGGCAAAGACGATTGGCGAGGCGCCGCAGGAAAAAGAAATCACAAAAGTTAAAGCAGAGAAGCCGGCTAAAACAGTAGCGGCATTAGCAACGGGGGAATTTAATAAAAGAAAAATATATTTCAAACAGCGCCATTCGGCCATAATTGACGTTTTAGAAAAAAATAATTCCGGAATCGGATTTGGCGAGTTGATGAAGCTGTTAAAAAGTTTGTCTTTAGAAAAAATTTCACCGCGGACCGTCAGAAACGATCTTAAATGGCTGATTGAGCAGAAAGTTATAAAACAAAATGGTTGGGCCAAGCAAAGCCTGTATAAATTAGAAAAATAACTTTAAGGCAATTAAAAAAATACTAAGGCAACTAAAATTTCATTAAGGCAATTTAATTGCCTTAATGAAATGCCTTAAGGCAAAAGTATTGCCTTAATAAAATAATGAAAAAAAACGACAAAAAGATTAAAAAGGCGATTGTGGCGGTAGCTGGTTCTGGCACCCGTTTTTTACCCGTGACTAAAGCTATGCCGAAGGAAATGCTGCCTATTGTGGATAAACCGATTATTCAGTTAGTCGTGGAAGAATTGGTAGCTGGCGGCATTGAAGATATAATTTTAGTCACTAAATGGGATAAAAAGCCGCTGGAAGACCATTTTGACCATAACTGGGCTTTAGGCGAAGAGCTAAAAAAGGCCGGCAAAGATAAACTTTGGGAGGAAACGAAAAAAATATCGGAATTAGCCAATTTTATTTATGTGCGTCAAAAGGGTCCTTATGGCAATGGCACGCCTATTTTATCGGCTGCCAGCTTGGTTGACGATGAGCCATTTGTGTTTGTTTGGGGTGATGATTTGGTTAAATCCAAAGTTTCATTTACTAAACAAATGGTTGATGATTATGAAAAAAATGGCCATTTGATGATTGGCGTGCAGGAGGTTAAGCTTGAGGAAGTCGTCAGATATGGCATTGTTAAAACAAGGCCAGGCACCATGGAGATAGAGGATATTATTGAAAAGCCGTCAATTAAGGAAACGCCGTCCCGTTTGGCTGATTTTGGCCGGATGATTTTAAATCAGGAATTTATTGATATTTTAAAGAAAACAGCGCTGGGCAAAGGTAATGAGCTTTGGGTGGTTGATGCGATTAAAACTTATGTTAAAAATGGCGGTATTTTCTTAGCTAAGCCGGTTAAAGACGGCCGATGGCTGACCACCGGTGATCCGTCAAATTATCTTAAAGCTGTTTTAACTTATGCCCTGGATGATCCGGAACTCAAGGCGGATTTAAGCGGTTTTATTAAGGGGCGGTTTGTATAAGAGAAGCATATAAAAATGCCTTTAATTGATGAAAAAAAATTCTTGGAAATTTATGATGAAAATGTCGGTAAAATCTACCGATATATTTATTTTCGGCTTGATTCCGAAGAATTGGCGCAGGATTTGACCAGCGAGGTTTTTTTGAAATCATGGCAATATTTCAGCAATCCGGCTAGCGGTTCAAAGAAGATTTTTTTTAGGCAGCGGCACTGGGAAAATCCCCGGGCCTTTATTTATCAAGTGGCCAGAAACCTAATCGTTGATTTTTATCGCCAAAAGGATAAAAATCCCCTTTCTTTAGAGGAAATTAAGAGCAGTGGAGAAATGGTGGATAAAAAAGGCAATCCCGAAGAAAAGATCTCTAAGGAACTGGAAAAAGATTCAATAAAAAAGGCGCTTTTAGCCTTAAATCCCGATTATCAGGAAATCATTATTTGGCGTTATTTGGATGAGATGGAAATTAAAGAAATAGCCGAGATATTGAATAAATCAGAAGGAGCGACGCGGACGCTATTATCCAGGGCCTTAGGGCGGTTAAAGGAAATCTTGAATTAAAAATTTACGTCATCCGATGACGTAAATTTTTATCTGCTGGTGTCAATCGGGGTCATCTGGACCATTTATTGTAATACTTTTCGTTTTTGTCCGTCATCTTTAGTGATGGAGGAAAAAGATCTCGTTAGAAAAATAGTGCAATTAAAAGACATAAAACCCAATGATCAATGGGTTGTTTCTTGCCGTTCGCGTTTGGCATTCAGGATAGAGATGGAGCGTAAAAAAGCTTTATTGAATAAAGACTTTTTTGCTTTAGGAGAAATATTTTCTTTTTGGAAGGATTATAATCCTGGCCGGGCTTTTAAGGCAGTTTATGCAATAGCGATTGTTTTTGCCTTAATAGTTAGCGGCAGCGGTTTAACGGTTTTTGCCGCCATGAACAGCTTGCCAGGCAGTAATCTCTATCAGATTAAATTAGCCATAGAAAAGGCGCGGGTAATGATAGCGACTTCCGGGGATAATAAAGTGCAGCTGCAATCGGAAATGACCAACCGGCGCCTGGCCGAGCTAAAAAAGATAGTTGAAGCGTCGGGACCATCTGAACAGAAGAAAGGCAGGGTTGAACAGGCGGTCAGCCAGGTTCAGCAGCAATTAGCCGATTTTAAGGATCAATTGCCTAAATCAAATGACAATGAGACAGAGAAAATAGTCGCCACAGCCAAGATTTTGAACGAGAAGGCCGGTCAAGTGGAGAAGGCATTGGTTGAAGCGGGTAAGACCTTATCCGGTGAAGGGGGGCAAAATTTGAGCGATAAGATAAGCGAAGCGGTGGAAACAGCGGATAAAACCGGTATTGAGGCATTAGAGATTATTATTGCCCAGGAACAGCTGGATAATGCTAGCCGGGAAGAAATCGCGATTAAGGTTGGAGAGATAATAAGTGATATTAAAGAAAGATTAGCTTCTATTGAGGCAAAATTAGTTGCCTTAAACGCCTTTAAGGCAAGTTCTACTATTAGGGCGGTTTTAATTAAAGATCAGACAGACAAAGCATCAGAATTACTTGAACAAGCAGAGCAAAATATGGAAGAGGGAAAAATAGTGGCAGCCATAGAGAATATAAAAACAGCGAAAGAGATTATTCGGTCAACGGAAAGAATTGTTGAAATAAGCTTGGGATCGGTTATTGGATCGGATAGTTCGGGGGATAACGAGGCAGCCGCCAGCTCAACAACGGTAGTAAAATGACCTTATTTTAAAGGGGATTTATCCACAAAATCAGTTCATTTGACAATTTAGGCGTAAAAAAGCTATTATAGAGGCAGGTAAAACCCCTTACTTGATTGGGATATTAAGCGTGGATGCAGAGCTTAATTCTAATCAAGTAAGGGGTGAAAAACCATTAAAAGCCAAAAACTGCCTTTTGGCGGTTTGTTGTTTGGTATGAAATATGGGACCTCTTGTATAGTGTTTGTCAAAACGGAGAAACATTATGCGAGAGGTCTCAAGAGACGAAGAAAAGGTCGACAAATATTTTAGGTTTAAATTCCTCAGATATTTGCTTTTCGTCTTGTAATGGCTTTTTTACGAGAGAAAGATAAAAAATAATAAGTCGAAAATTCAGGAGGCCAGCAATTGAGGCCTTCTGAAATAAAACTTCGTTGATTAATTATTAATGTCGCGCTGCGCGCGATCACGCGAAGCGTGAAAAATTAATCGCGAGGTGAATCAAAATTAAAATGAGTAAAAAAATACAGAAAGTTATTTCTGTTACCACGAGCGTAGCGACTATTGCCTGGCTTTCAGGCATCGCGGCTTTAGTTCCAATGGCAGCAATGGCGACCACCATCAATGAAGGTGACACCATTAGAGTTGCCAATACTTATGATATCTATATTGCTAAATATGTCGGTTCAAAAAAGTTTAAACGGCTTATTTTGAATCCGGAAGTATTTAACAGTTATGGGCATTTAAGTTGGAGCGCAGTAAAGACCGTGACGCAAGCCGAAATGGATTCGTTCACGAATTCTGATTTGGTTCGCGCTTTAGGTGACACGAAAGTTTATAAATTAGTTCCGAATGGTGATGTGGGTTCAAAGCAGTGGATGAATATGACTGCTGAGGCCTTCACCGCCGGCGGTTGGGATTGGGATTCTATCTATGTTATCAATAACGTAGACAGAGACAATTACACCACTGGCGCTGACATCACCAGCGGGACAAGCACTTCTCCTTCAACCAGCGCTTCAGCCGGCTCAGTATCGGTTGCTTTAGCTTCCGACACTCCTGCGGCTGGCATTGCGGTAGAAGGTGCGGCCCGGGTTCCCTTCACCAAGGTAACCATGACAACCGGTTCTGAAGCTGCGACTATCAATTCTTTGACAGTTCAGCGCGCCGGTTTAGCCGATGATTTAGGTTTTGCTTCGCTTGTTTTGGTTGATCAGGATGGGAACCAAGTCGGTCTTTCACAGACTTTGAATTCGGCCCATCAGGTTATCTTTAACGAAGCATTCACTATTCCGGCTAACACCACCAGAACTTACACTTTATCCGGTAATATGGCAGCCAGCTTGGATTCTTATGCCGGCCAAGTGGCTTCTTTGAGCTTAGTCGCTGTTTCAGCGGCGGGCACGGTTTCCGGCTCTTTCCCGATGACCGGTAATGGCCAGACCCTTAATGCCACTTTGACTATTGGCACAGCCACAATCACTGCTGGCTCTTTGGATCCTGGTTCTGCGTTTACGAAAAATGTCGGCACTACTGCCTACAATTTTTCCGCTCTTAAAATTACCGGCGGTTCAGCGGAAGATGTCACTGTTTATTCCATCCGGTGGAATCAATCCGGTTCAGCTGCTACTTCTGACTTAGCTAACGTTAAGGTTTCAGACGGCACCACCGATTATGCCACCACTGTTTCTTCCGACGGCAAATACTATACCGTTAACTTCGGTACCGGTATTTCTATCGGCAAGGGATTAAACAAGGAATTCACCATCAAGGGCGATATCATCAACGGTTCAGCCAGAACCGTATCGTTTGATATCTATCGCACCACCGACATCGTCGTCAAAGGCAATGTCTATGGTTATTACATGACTCCGACTTTCACGGATAATGGCGCGACGCACGCGACAGCGAATGCTACTGATATTTCGGCCACAACTTCGCCTTACTTCCAAGGCGCGCACGTGACGATTGGCGGCGGTTCGTTAAGAATTGATAAAAGCGCTTCTGGCGCTCCTTCCGCGAATATTACTCGCGGTGCGACCGGCCAGATTTTAGGCGCTTTTGACTTCGTTGTTCAGGGCGAATCAGTCAATGTGGCGAGTATTCGCTTGGACTTTGATCACACCGGCACCGGCTCAACCTCTGATATCACTTCTATCACTTTGAATAAAGCTGATGGAACCGTGTTATCCACTGGTGGAACCGCGGCTGATGATACGACTGCCCATGCTGCCACATTAGATGGCACATTAGACGGCCATGTCACTTTCTCGGGAACAATTACTTTCCCGGTCGGCACAACTCAAGTTATCGTCAAAGGTAATTTGAACACCGATTTCGCGGCCAATGATACATTTAGGACTGGTATGAATACGCCTGACGTCAGAGCAACCAGCATTACCGGCGCGACAACCGGCAATACTATCACTGCTACTCCGGCGGCGGCTGTTTGGGGTAATTCCATGACAGTCAAAGGCGGCGCGTTAACAGTTAATGTTTCCGCGACACCAGTTGCCCAGCCAGTTATTGCTGGAACTCAGGGCTTTACTTTCGCCAATTATTTATTTGATGCAACAACATCAGGTGAAGACATTCGCGTGACCTTAATGACCCTGCGCTATCAGCATACTAACCTCTTGGGTGCTGATCTGAATACGATGTTCCTGTATGATGGCGCCACCAAATTAAACACCACCGCCGTTGACCCGGTTGCCGGGGATGGGGATCAAGAGGTGACCTTTACTTTGGATGTTCCGTTGATTATTACCAAAGGAACGCAGAAGACCGTGACTTTGAAAGGTAATGTTTTGGCGACAGCCACATTAACCAATTCCGCAACTTGGGGCATGACTGCTTCCGCGGCTTTGACCGCGACCGGTGTTTCCACCGGCAATAACATTGACGAATCCACTCCGGGCGGAGGGGGCCAGGCAATGTCGATTGACGCTTCAGGCCAATATAGTGTTGCTTTGGATGCTTCTACCCCGTCCAGTAAACTGGTCGCGGCGAACACCACCGGCAATGTTATTACCACTTTGCGCTTCAAAGCGACTGCTGAGCAGATTACCGTTGACAAAGTAACCTTGGCTCTATATACCGCTTCTTCAACGACTCGGGATATGACCAATGTTTCGTTGTATAATGACGCGACTTTGCTTGGTAGTGGTTTCTTGGGTGTCGGCAATGCCACTGGTTTGACCAGTGAAAATGCGACCACCACTTATACCTTGAGCACCCCATTGGTCATTCCGGCCAATGAGGAAAAGATTGTCACTGTTAAAGCTGACATTGCGCCAATCACGCAAGACAGCACAATAGCGACAGCTGGCGACCGAATCATTATTGCTTACTACAACACCAATAGTGAAACCACTAACGGCGGTGATGCCGCTTCTGGTGTAAGAGTTGCTGGTTTCAGCACAACGGCGACCCACATTCCTGGCAATTCAACTTATATCTTTAAGTCAGTGCCGACTGTGAGCGCGGTTACCTTGACTAATAGTTTGACTTCGGGTAATGGCGTGCCGTTATTCAAGTTTAAAGTAGCGGCGGACGCCAAAGGCGATATTGACCTGTTTAAGGTAACATTCAGAATTTCCACTTCTTCTGTCGCGGCGATGTATGTTCTCAACCCGACTTTGGTTGATGTGACAAATGCGGACGAAACGGTTCAGAACGATGCTACCACGATTGTCAGTGGAACAACTGACCTCAACATGGTGCTTGAGTTATCCGATGTAGCCAACACGCCGAGAACAATTGCGGCCGGTTCATTCAGAACGTTTGAACTGCGCGGCGATGTTTCCGGTTCTGTGACTACTGGCAGCTCGGTTAGTACTATGTTGATGGGCGATGCCTTCTATGAACAGCCGAACGGCACTGAAATGCAGGCCGCGGCTACGGTTGACGCTTGGACGACCCACGATGACTTCATCTGGTCTGACCGCAGCGCTACCGGCCATGGTGTTGGTACTGCTGACTGGACGAACGGCTATCTGGTCTCCGGATTACCTTCGACCAACATGTCTACAGTTACCATTAGTTACTAATTGGACTTTCGCCTTAATATAGAATTTCTATTTTAGGGCAACTCCTCACTTGTGTGCGCCTCGCGGCGCAGAGAAGGAGAGTTCAAAAAAGCCCCCCGATTTCAATCGGGGGGCTTTAATTTTGTTTAAATATTTGGTAAGATAAAGCGAGAAAATAATCAGTGATTTTTTAAATCAAATGCCAAAAAAAATAATTATTTCGATTATAGCAGTTTTAATTTTAATCGCCGGCTATGCAGTCACGGCCTATCAAATGGATTTTTTCCCTTTTGGCGAGGGGGGCTGGGGAAATATTTTTAAGGATAAGGAAGTCAATCCGGCTGATTTGATTGTTTTTAATCCTAAAACTCCCAACATTCCCGCTGGCGTGCTTGAGGTCTATCAGCAAAGATTCAACGATATCAAGAATATTCTCCAGAATGATATGGACAATATGGCTGGCTGGCTGGCTTTGGGCGTTATCCAAAAAAGCATCGGCGATTATGAAAGCGCGCGCGACACCTGGCTTTATGTCAATAAAATCAGGCCCAAAAACAGCATTTCATTCGCCAATCTCGGCGATCTCTATGCCTATAACTTAAACAATCCGGGCGAGGCGGAAATAATGATGCAAATTGCCATTGAAAATGATCCGACTGATATAAATTATATTTTGAATTTAGCCAATATTTATCGTTATAAATATCCGGGGAAAGAAGGGCTGTTTGAAAAAACCTTGCTGGACGCCGAAAAAAAGTTTTCCGATAATGTTGATATTATTTCCACGCTGGCTGCTTATTACCGGCAGACGAAGCAAAAAGATCAAGCCATCTTTTATTATGAAAAATTGGTGCAGCTGGATCCCAATAATCAGACAGCAAAGCAGGATTTGGAGGAGTTAAAAAATGAATAATGTTAAATCCTTTATTTAAAACTGATAATAAAATTTTGCTGCTATTAAAATTTCTTCTGGCCGCGCCTCTGCTGCTGCCGCTTTTCATTTCCTCGTCTTTTCTTTTTCCCTATACTTCCATCAAGGCATTTCTCTTCCGGATAATTATTGAAATCGCGGCGGTTTTGTATTTGTATCTGGCGCTAAGATACCATTTTTTTCTTCCTTCTTTTAGAAAAAAAGGGGAGAGTATTCTAAATTTGGCGATATTGGCATTTTTTATTGTTTCTTTTCTTTCGGCTGTCTTTGGTCTTGATTTTTTTCAGAGTTTCTGGGGCGATCTAGAACGGATGAATGGCGTTTGGAATTTAGCGCATTTTGTGGCTTGGTTTTTGATGTTATTCTCCCCCCTTTTAAGGGGGTCCGCCAGCTGGCGGAGGGGGGATTTAAGAAACAATATTTTTTTTCACCAATTACTGCGACTCTCGGTTGCGGTCAGCTCACTGGTGGCCTTATTAGCCATTCTCCAAAGATTCGCTTCGCTGGGTTTATTATTGCCGCAAGCCGGCCGGGTTTTTTCCACTATCGGCAATCCGGCTTTTCTGGGGACTTATTTATTATTTAATATTTTTTTCGCCGGGTATTTGCTGTTATCTGGAAACCCTTCGACGCGCCCCGCAGCTGCGGGGCTTGCTCAGGGAGTAAAAAGTTTATCGCCTGAGCGTAGCGAAGCGAAGTCGAAGGCTAGTTGGCTTTATTTTTCCCTTTATTCATTGTCTATAATTTTAAATTTAATCGCTTTATTACTCACCGGTACCCGCGGCGCGATATTAGGTTTGGCAGCCGGCGCGGTTATTTTTTTAGCGCTATTGGAGTTGGCGCCGCTTATTAAAGGGGTTCGCCAGCCGCCAACTGGCGGAGGCGGCAGGGGATTTAAAAAATGGCCGATTATTTTTTTAGCCGCGATTATCATATTTGCCGGCGCGCTATTTTTATCGCGCGGCACGGCTTTTGTCCGCAATAATTCTTTTTTATCACGTTTAACCTCTATTTCTCTTGGTGACGCCTCGACGCAAAGCCGCCTGATTTTATGGCAAGACGCCTGGCGGGCTTGGCAAGCGCGCCCGATTTTGGGCTCGGGACCGGAGAATTTTGAAACGGCTATTAGTCCATATTTATCGCCGAAGTTGGCCGGTTATGAAGCTTATAGTTTTGATCGCGCCCATAATTTTATCTTTGATTATGGCGTGGCCACCGGCTGGCTGGGATTGTTGGCGTATTCGGGCATTTTCGCGGCGGCGGGCTGGAGATTAATAAAGAACATAAAAGATGATTATTATTTTTCTATTATTTTTTTATCTCTGCTGGCGGCTTATTTAATTCAAAACCTTTTTGTTTTTGATACTTTTATTTCTTATTTAATGTTATTTTTTGCGCTGGGAATAATTAATATTATGCCATTGCGAAGTGTGGAGCGACAAAGTAATTCTGTGGATGGCGATAAAAATACGGGATCGCCACGCCCCTTTGGGGCTCGCGATGACAAAATTGATTTTTATAAAAAAATCGTTTTTGCTATTTTTATAATTTTTATTATTTTTTCTCTTTATGCTTTTAATTTGAAGCCGCTTCGCGCCAGCTATCTGGCCAACCAGACTTTAATTTTGCCGCCCGAGGCATTGGGCGAGACCGGCTTAATCAATCTGACTAAAATTTTAGCTTTAAAAACTTTCGCTTCGCCGGAAATTATTTATCAAATTACTCTTGATTATTTGGATAAAATAAACCAGGCGCCGCAATTGACGCAGGATGAAAATTTTTATAAAATTTTATCTGATGGTTTGGCTGCCAATATCAGCCGTTCGCCCAGCCAGCCAAAAAATTATATCGCGCTGGCTTGGCTCAATCTCTATTTTTCCAGCCGCAATAATGAACGGATTAATTCAGCCATTAACCTTGGCCGGCAAGCTAAAATTTTGTCGCCGGCTAAAAAAGACGCTTATCTGATTTTAGTGGCCGGCTACTCCATGAGCGGCCAGCCGGGGTTGGCTCTAGAAATTGTTAGCCAGGCGGAGATAATTGATGGTAAGATAGGGAAAGATGTGAGAGAGTATTGGGAGAAGATAAGATAATAGATAAAATTTTTCAATTTTTAAGTACCAATTTTCAATAATTGAAAATCGCAAATTGATAATTGAAAATTAATTTCTGTGCCCCAAAAATTAATTAAACAAAATTTTTCCGCTAATTGGCTTTTATCTGCTATCAGATATGGCCTTTACGCTTGTCTCCTTATGCCCCTGATATTCAGCGGCCGGTTTATTTTCCCTTATATTTTTCCCAAGCAGGCCTTTTTCCAGATTATTGTGGAAATTATCATGGCTTTATATATATTTTTGGCGCTGCGCCAGCCGGAATATCGGCCGCGTTCCTCGTTGATATTCAAGGTCCTGCTGGCTTATTTCTGCGTTTTGGTTTTAAGTTCTGTTTTTGGCTTTAACGCTTATCATAGTTTTTGGTCCAACTATGAACGCATGGCCGGCGTCATCTCGCTTTTCCATTACCTCGGATTTTTATTTGTCGCTTTTAATGTTTTTAAGACAAAAGAGGATTGGTTTGGGTTTTTTAATGTTTCTATTATCGCCAGTGTTTTGGAGGCATTTTATGGGCTAGGACAGATTATGGGCTTTTCTTCATTTATGCACGCCGGTTCGGATAATAGAATAGACGGCACTATCGGTAATTCTTCTTTTTTGGCCGGCTACATGTTAATAAATGCCCTTTTTGCTTTTTGGCTATTACTGGAAAGAAAGCGTGTTTATTGGCGGTTTTTCTATATCGCCACAATTTTTCTCAATCTGTTTATTCTATACAAAACCCAGACTAGGGGCGCTGTTTTGGCGTTGGCTTTCAGTTTGTTGATTTTGCCATTATTTTTTATTTTCGCGCCGGCTAAAGAATTGGCTTCTTTGCCGATGAAAAGACCGGAGCGGTTGAAAAAATACGCAATTATTGCTTTAGTGGCGTTTTTTGTCGTTGTCGGTATTGTTTGGCTAGCCAGAGACACGCAATTAATCAAAGGCAATCCCACGCTGGCCAGAATTACCCATATTTCAATTAGCGAGGGCACCGGCCAGACGCGTTTGCTTTCTTGGGGCATGGCTTTGGAGGGATTTTTAGAGCGGCCGATTTTTGGTTGGGGTCCGGAAAATTTTAATCTGCTTTTCAATAAATATTATAATCCTCGCCTTTATCCGACAGAAAGCTGGTTTGACCGTTCGCACAACGCTTTTCTGGATGTTTTGGTTAATACCGGCATTATCGGTTTTACTCTTTATCTATCTGTTTTTGCGTTGGGCCTTTGGTTTTTATGGGGCGCTTGGAAAAAGAAAAAGATAAATTATCAGACAGCCGTTATTTTCACCGTCATTTTAGTTGCTTATGCCATTCAAAACTTTTTTGTCTTTGATACCCAAATAACGCTGTTGATGATTTATCTCATCCTGGCTTATTTGGTTTATTTAAGCTTGAAAGACAGGCAGCCAAATGATTCAGGCAAACCGGTGAGAACAAATATTCTTTTTGCCATTATTATAGGTGCGGTTTTTTTCTCGTTTTTTTACTGGTTTAATTTTAAGCCTGGTTTGGCTGGCACAACCGGCATTGAAGCGGTGAAATATTTACAGTTGAGCCAGCCGGCTAAAGCCGCCGAGCAATTTAAAACGGCCTATGGCATGGGTACTTTTGGTTTACCGGAGATTGCGTCCCGCGCCCAAGAGGCGGCAGTCGGTTATTTAAGCAGCGGCCAGGAGTTAGATGAAAATAAAAGAGGGATAGTTTTGTTGGCGGGTGAAGGGTTGGAAAAATCATTAGCCGAATATGAACCAACTAATGTCCGTTATATGTTAATGCTGGTTAATATTTATTTGATGTCGGCGCAAAATGATCCGACTTCTTTATCCCAAGCCGATGCTTGGCTTGAGAAAGCGGTGGAATTAGGGCCAACGCGCCAAGACGTCTATTTCGCTTTAGCACAATTAAGATTGCAGGAAGGCAGAAAAGACGAAGTATTGGCCGCGTTGAAAAAAGCCGCTGAACTTAATCCAGCCGCCGAAACCCCTCATTTTAATTATGGGTTGATGGCTATCGTTTTGGGAGAAAAAGAATTAGGCCAGGAAGAATTGAAGAAAGCCGGTTCTGAGATGCGGAACGTTGCCAATCTTCAAAAATTAATTAGTATTTATACGCAGAATAAGGATTGGCCGGAAGCCATTTCGTTGCATCAAAATTGGATTAAATTGAGGCCAGCTAGCGCTGAACCTTATGCCAGCCTGGCTGCCCTTTATGTGGAAATGGGTGATAAGCAAAAAGCGAAGGAGGCGGCCTTAGAAGCCGCGAGAGTTGATCCGACGACCCAGGCGCAGGTTGACGAATTCATCAAAGGGTTGGGGATATAAAAAGCTATTTGATATAAAAAATCACCCTTTATTTTTAAGGGTGATTTTTGTTTTTGGTAATTAAATTTTGCTAGAAATATATACCTTCTGTTGCGGCTATCATTTTTTCCAACGAGAAGTTTTTGGCCTTGGCGAGAGAATTCTGGCTGAATTTTTCCTGCTGTGCCGGATTAGCCAATAATTCGGCAATTTTTTGTGCTAAAATTTCCGGTTTAGCCGGCGGAACCAGATAACCATTAAAATCATTTTCCACTAATTCCGGAATGCCGCCGATGTTACTGGCGATAATCGGCAGGCCGGCAGCCATCGCTTCCAGAATTGCATAAGGCAGGCCTTCTTTGATGGATGGCAGGATAAAAATATCAAAAGCTTTGAGATGTTGCGCGGCCAAAGCGCCGGGCAGGCCGCTGTTAAGCAAAATATTTTCTTGCAGATTATATTTTTTGATTAAATTTTCTAAAATCACGCGTTGCTCGCCATAACCGATAATAATTAGTTGCGGTTTTTGGTTTTTGGCTTTTAATATATTTACGGCTTCTATCAAATAAATCAGCCCTTTTTCCGGATAGAAATTGGCAATAGTGCCGAGGAGGGCGCCATTAGCCATTAGCCATTGGCCATTGGTTAATTTAGTTTTCGCTTCTTCGCGCGGCAGAAAACTTAAATTATTTAAATCAATGCCATTATGGATAACGACTAATTTTTCCGCTGGCGCGACGCGATATTTTAACCAAAGATTTTTATCATTTTGCGAAACACAGATAATTTTATCTTTATATCTGGCTGTCCATTTTTCCAGCCATAAAAACAAACGGCGCGAAAAAAATGAGAAAGCGGCGGTGAAAACCGCGCCATGCACTGTATAGATGACTTTTGTTTTCGGCAGGCGGCGCGCGGCCAGCGAGCCCAGCACGCCAGCCTTGGAGCTGTGCAAATGCAAAATATCCGGCTGAACTTGGCGCAGGAGTTTTTTTATTTCCCGATAGGCCAGCCAGTCGCGCCGAGGGTTAATAAATCTCGCGAGATTTTTCAGCTGATAATTTCGGATATTTCTTTTATCCAGCTGTTCATTTAATTTATAGCCGCCATCATTGCCGGCTGCCACTGAAATATCATATTTAGGCGACAGGGCAGTCGCTAAATCCAGCACATTTTTTTGCGCGCCACCGAGATCCGACTGGGTGATTAAATAGAGTATTTTTTTCATATATATTTAGAGTTTAGCTCAAAATTAGCTAAAAAGCCATACAGCCATGTTACGGATTACTTTCGGAAGCTAGGCATATGCAATTTTGACATCAAGGGGAAAATAATGCTATATTTTATTAAGAATATTAAGAAGTTTTTTCGGAGAACAAAGTCTCTTGGTTTTGGTTTTTTTACTGATTAAATAATAAATAATTAAATCCAGAAAAAATGGTTAAGCCTAGAATCGGTGTGATGGGCGTCGGTATGGTGGGAGGGGCTGTATCGCGTTATTTGAGAATTAGGGGTTTTGAACTTTATTTTTATGATAAATATAAAAATATCGGTTCGTTGGATGAAGTCAATAAAGCGGATGTGGTTTTTGTTTGCGTGCCAACGCCATATCAGCCGGAAACAGGCTTTGATTTTTCTTATGTAGGAGATGCTTTTAGCCGGCTGAAAGGCAGAAAAATAGTCATTTTGAAATCAACGGTTTTGCCCGGTACTACTGAAAAAATACAGAAAATTTTTAGCCAGCATGCCATTTTATTCAATCCCGAGTTTTTGAGCGAATTAACTGCTGATAAAGACATGCAGCAGCCGGATGTCCAAATAATCGGATATACCGAAAGAAGCCGGGAAGCGGCTGATATTGCAGTGAAAATTTTGCCTAAGGCTCCTTTTACCAGATTGGTTCCGGCCCAGGAAGCGGAATTATTCAAATATTTTCATAACGTCCACGGTGCGGTTAAAGTTGTTTTTGCCGAACAAATGTATGATTTATGCCGCGCTTTGAGCGCCAACTACGATAATATAAAAGAATGCGCCGCGGCCAGTAAGCATATTCTGACTGATGAATACCTGCGAGTCGGGCAAGGAAATTATCGGGGGTATGGCGGAACTTGTTTTCCCAAGGATATCCGGGCGCTGATTCAATTCGGTGAAAAAATAGGCGTTGACTTGGAGCTTCTAAAGACCGCTGAAAAAATTAATAACGGGCTGATTAAACAGCAGGGGATTAAGAATCATGAAAAGTTAGGCCGAGAAAATTTATAGGCTAGAAAGCTTAAATAATGAAAAAGAAAATTTTAATTTTTTCCACTGCTTGTCTGCCGATGATCGGCGGCGCGGAAATTGCGATAAAAGAAATAACTGATCGCCTGGGCGGCGATTTTGAATTTGATTTGATTTGTCCGCGGATTAATAAAAATTTGTCGGTTCGCGAACAGATTGGTTCCGTGGATATCTGGCGGGTCGGCAGCGGCCGCTGGGGCCGGTATGACAAGTTTCTGTTCCCTTGGCGGGGATTTAATTTGGCCAAAGAAATGTATCCGAAGAAAAAGTATGATTTGGTTTGGGCGATTATGGCTTCTTTTGGCGGGTTGGCGGCTTTATTTTTTAAAGAACAATTTTCCGGCGTGCCCTATGTGTTGAATTTGCAGGAAGGCGACACGCCGCAACATATTATTTCACGCGCTAAATGGCTGGGCCCATATTATAGAAGAATGTTTATGCGGGCTGATTTTATTACGGCGATTAGCGGTTATTTAAAAGAATACGCGATAAAGAACGGAGCAGTTTGTCCGATAAAAATTGTGCCCAACGGAGTGGATATTGATAAATTTTCATCCGTCAACCGGCAGTCTAGTTCCCAATTTTCGAGGGAAGAATTCAGAAAGAAATTAGGCATAAGTGAGGGCGAAAAAGTGATAATTACTGTTTCGCGCTTGGTGGAAAAAAACGGAGTCGGTGATTTGATAGAGGCAGTAAAACAACTAATAATAAATGATAAGCAATCAGCCATCAGATTATTAATTGCTGGCAGCGGCGAGCTGGAAAAGAGCTTGAAATCAAAAGTTAGAAATTTTTGCCCTTCAGGTAACCGTGAACAGGATAAAAAATTGCAGGACAAAATTTTATTTTTAGGCGAGATTCCGCCTGATGAGGTGCCCAAATATCTAGCTATCAGCGATATTTTTGTCCGGCCGTCATTAGCCGAAGGTCTGGGCAATGTTTTTTTGGAAGCGCTGGCCGTGGGTGTGCCGATAATCGGGACGCCTGTCGGCGGGATTCCGGATTTTCTCAAAGAAGGGGAAACAGGATTATTTTGCGGAATTCATGATCCGGCTAGCATCGCGGTTAAAATCAACCAGATATTGGCTGATGGAAATTTACGGCAGAAATTAATCAGCAATGGTAAAAAATTAGTGGCGGAAAAATATGATTGGACAATAATCGCGCCGGAGATGGGAAAAGTTTTTAAGCAATTAATAACTACTGATTAATCCAGATTATAGGTGGCCGGGACCACCCGTTTAATTTTACGCCGGTGGTCGCTCTGTCCCTTTTTGCCGGCTGTTATTTGCGCAAGTGGTGGGCAATGGCTTTACCTTTGGCGGCGATGCTTGTCAGTGATTATTTTATCGGTTTTTATGATTGGCAGGTGATGGCTTCGGTCTATGCCGGCGTGGCGGCTGCGTTTGCCATTGGCTGGTATTTGCGGCGCCATTTGAAATGGTATGGCGTTTTATTCGCTTCTTTTGCATCCTCGGTGACGTTCTTTATTCTAACTAATTTTGCCGTTTGGGCTTTTTTCAACTGGTATCCGCATACCTGGGCCGGGCTGGCCAGCTGTTTCACTTTGGCTTTGCCGTTTTTCCGCAATGCGCTGCTTGGCGATATGGCTTACTCAGTTTTATTATTCGGCGCTTATGAATTAGCTTTTTATTTGATAGCCAAAAAGAAAACAACAGCGATTAGCGCTGTTTGATTAAAATAATGCCCCAGCAATTAAAAATTATAATTGCGACCGGGATTTATCCGCCGGCTGTCGGCGGACCGGCGACTTATGCCAAAAATCTGACGGAAGCATTAAGAAAAGCCGGCAACCGAGTTGTCGTTTTGTCTTATAAGCTGGAAAAAAAATTACCGGTCGGCGTCAGGCACTGTTTATATTTTTGCCGCTTGGTGGCTAGTCTTTTTGGTGCAGATTTGATTATTGCGCTGGATATCTTTAGTGCGGGATTTCCAGCGGTTTTAGCGGCAAAAATTTTTGGCAAAAAAATAATTGTCCGGGTCGGCGGCGATTTTCTATGGGAGAGTTATGTCAATAATACCGGTGAGGCGCTGACGCTGAAAGAATTTTATGCTAAAGCTCCGCAGCTGGACGCCAAGCACCGGCTCATCAGTTTTTTTCAGGGATTTGTTTTAAGAAATTGTTCGGTTTTGGTTTTTAACACGCAATGGCAGCGGGATATTTTTAGAAGGGAATACGGGCTAGAAGCAAAGAAAATTTTTGTGATAGAAAATTTCTATGGCCCTAAACTGGATTCAACATTCCCTGATAAAAAAGTTTTTCTTTGGATTGGCAGAGAGAATAAATTAAAAAATACTGAATTGCTAAAAAGTGCTTTTGCCGAAGTAAAAAAACAAAATCAGCAGATTGAACTTGAGCTTTCCAGCAATATTTCTTTTGACGCGGGCCAAAAAAAAATCAGCGAATGTTACGCTTTTGTCCTGCCTTCTTTGAGCGATGTCGGCCCCAATTTAATACTGGAGGCAATGCAATATAATAAACCTTTTATCTTAACGCGCGAAACCGGTCTTTTTGAAAAATTAAAAGACATTGGTATTTTCGTTGACCCGCAAAACCAGGAAGATATTAAAAATAAAATTTTATTTTTGGCTAATGACGAAAATTATAGCGAATATAAAAGACGTGTTGCTGATTTTAAATTCACTCATTCCTGGCAGGAGATAGCGCAGGAATTTTTAGATATTTATTCAAGAATTTAAAATATTTTTTATGGAAAAAACAGCCCAAAACGAATCCGGCGCGCTTTCTGTTTTGATGATTGGTTCGGACGCTAGTATTTTTGAAGCGAAATCGCCGGCCCGGCAAAAAATTATTGAATACGGGCAATTGGCCGACCGGCTGCAGGTTATTATTTTCACCAAGCGCCGGCAGGGTATTTTTTCACCGACGCAAATTTCTCCGCGTGTTTTTTTATATCCGACTAATTCTTTTAGCCGCTGGTGCCATATCTTTAATGCCTGGCGGCTGGCCAGAAAAATGCCGCCTGTCCGGCTGATTAGCGCTCAGGATCCTTTTGAAGCCGGTTTGGCCGGTTTTTTAATTAAGCGCCGGACAGGCGCCGCGCTACAATTGCAAATTCACACTGATTTTCTAAGCCCTCATTTTAGCCGTGGTTCATGGTTAAACCGAATTCGGGTGAGGCTCGCAAAATTTTTATTGCCCAGGGCCGAAAGCGTTCGCGTCGTTTCCCAAAGAATAAAGAATTCCCTCCGGGAGAATAATATAAAATTAAAAAATGAGCCGATTATTTTACCGATTTCAACAACTGTTATCCAAACAAGCCAGCCGGCTGAGGTGATTAACCTCCATCAAAAATACCCGCAATTTAATTTTATTGTTTTAATGGCTTCGCGCTTAACGCCGGAAAAAAATATCGGCCTGGCGATTGAGGCTATGGCGGAAATCGTCAAAAAACATCCCCAAACCGGCCTGATTATTTTTGGCCGGGGCAAAGAGAGAAAAAGCCTTTTATCGTTGGTTGCGAGGAAAAAATTATCGGCCAATATTATTTTTGAACCGTGGACGGAAAATTTAAGTGATTGCCAGAAAACCGCCGATTTATTTTTATTAACTTCAAACTATGAAGGTTATGGCATGGCAATTATTTCTGCTCTGGCAGCCGGTTGTCCGGTTGTAATGACTGATGTCGGCTGCGCCGGCGAGATAGTCAAAAATAATCAAAACGGCTTAGTCGTGCCGGTGGGCGATAGCGCCGCGCTGGCGGCAGCTATTTTAGAAATGATGAATAATAATTCACGGCGCGAGCAATTTAAAAAACAAGGCCAGGAAGCTGTTAAAAATCTGCCAACCAAAGAGCAGTATTTAATGGAATATAAAAAATCCTGGAAAATTAATTTATGAAACTTTCTATAATTGTTCCTGTTTATAATGAAAGGAATACCATCAGGGAAATATTGAAAAGATTAGAAGAAGCTGATTTAGGCGTGGAAAAGGAAATAATTATCGTTGATGATTATTCCATTGATGGAACGCGGGAAATTATCAAAAATTACGAAAATCGCCACAAAATTTTTTATCATGATCGGAACTGCGGCAAGGGCTGTGCCCTGCGGACCGGTTTCGCCGGTTTAAGCGGCGATTGGGTGGCGATTCAGGACGCGGATTTAGAATATGACCCTAATGATTTTAAAATAATGCTGGCGAAAGCGATGGAACCCGGCGTTGCCGTGGTTTACGGCTCCAGGCGCGGCCACCAGAATTATTTTAAAGCGCGTCGTTCTTCCCATGCTTTTGCCATCGGCGGTATTTTTCTGACTTGGCTCACGAATCTTTTATACGGCACTAATTTAACCGATGAGCCGACTTGTTATAAAATGTTTAAAGCGGAATTATTGCCGGAACTTAATTTACAATGCCGGCGTTTTGAATTTTGTCCGGAATTTACCGCTAAAGTAGCTAAAAAAGGCATTAAAATACATGAAGTGCCGATCAATTATTATCCGCGCCATAAAGACGAGGGCAAAAAAATAAATTGGCGGGATGGCCTGGAAGCGATTTGGGTTTTATTAAAATATAAATTTAAAAAATAAAAGACACAGTGAAAAAAGTTTTATTAATTAATCCGCCCTGGATTATCGGTGAAGACAATAATTTATGGAAAGAGGTGGCATCCTGCTGGCCGAGTTTTGGTTTGGCTTATATTGCAGCAGTATTGGAGAAAGATGGCCATCGCGTGTCTTATTTGGATTGTTCGGCTGAACGGCTCAGCGTCGGTCGGGCGGCTGATTTATTGAAAAATTATGAAGCGCCGGATTTTATTGGCCTTACCGCTACCACGCCTTTAATTAATAATGCTTTGGCTATCGCTCGCGCGGCGAAAAAAATTTTTCCAGCCGCCAAAATTATTCTGGGCGGCACCCATCCATCCGTTATGCCGGAAGAAACAATCAGTCATGATTTTGTCGATTTTGTAGCAGTAGACGAAGGTGAAAAGACGATGAGCGAATTAGTTGGCGGTAAAAGCCCAGCCGATATTTTAGGATTGGTCTTTAAGCAGAACGGCCAAATTATCAAGAATCCGCCCCGGCCGTTGATTGAAAATTTGGACGACTTGCCGCTGCCGGCATATCATTTATTGCCGATGGATAAATATTATCCGGCTGTCGGCAGTTACCGGCGGCTTCCAGTAATGGCGTTGCTGGCGACGCGGGGTTGTCCGGGTCGCTGCACCTACTGTTATCGGACTTTTCGCGGCCGCGTCAGAACCCGTTCGCCCCGGCGGCTGATTGAGGAAATTGATTTTTTACAGAAAAACTATGGTATTAAAGAATTCGCTTTTTACGATGATACTTTCACAATGTTTAAAAAACAAGTGCGGGAATTTTGTGAGATAATTATTAAAGATAAAATAGACGTCACCTGGTCTTGTTTTACCCGCGCGGATTGCGTTGATGAGCCATTATTGTCTTTAATGGTTAAGGCCGGCTGTCATTTGATTTTATTTGGCGTGGAGTCGGCTGATGAACAAATTTTAAAAAACATTAATAAAAATATTTCTTTGGAACAAGCAACAACGACAGTTCGTTTGGCGCGGCGGCTGGGTTTGGAAACAAGAGCCGCTTTCATGTTTGGCAATCAGGGCGAGACCGAGGAGACGATAAAAAAGACCATCGCTTTCGCCAAAAAACTTGATCCGGACGAAGCACAGTTTAATATCGCTATGCCATATCCCGGTACCGAGCTTTTTAACTGGGCTAAGGAAAAAAAGTACATAAAGTCTTTTGATTGGGACGATTATAATTATTCGGGTGCGGTTTTGGAACTGCCCGATTTAACACGAGCCAAACTCCGCTATTATTATGAATTAGCTCATCGCCAGTTTTATTTCCGGCCGAAGATAATTTTGCGGCGTTTAGCGCATATCAGAACCTGGGCGCAACTTAAGCAGGAAATAAAAGGCGGATTAATTTTGTTTAAATTTGTTTTTGGCCAATGAGTAAATTAATAATATCAATCAGAAAGAATAAAGTACTCGCGGCTATATTGCTGGCTTCTTTCGTTCTCTGCCTGGCTTATTCTTTTTATTTTCAAATCAAACCGCAGGTGGATGCATCCGCTTATGATGTCATGGCGCAAAATATTGCCAATGGTTTTGGTTATCGCGAAGGACCGCTCAATGGCGATCTTAGCCGGGATTTAGGCATGTCGCGCGTCGGGCCGCTTTACCAATATTTTTTAGCCGGAATTTATAAAGTTTTTGGCCATAATTTGGCGTTGGTCTGGATTGTGCAAGCCCTGATGCACGCGGCGACAGCCGGAATTTTATATTTAACCGCTTTGCTCGTTTTTGCCGCTTCGCCGGCTAAGAGGAAAATTGCCCTATGGGCGGCGGGCATTTTGGCTTTTTATCCGGATCTGATCGAAAACGCGGCCATGTTGCTGACTGAAACGTTCTATTTATTTTTGGTAAGTCTCATGATCTATTTTTTCTTCCGTTGTTTTTATCAAAAGAATATCTGGTTGCCGTTAACGCTGGGCTTATTTTCGGGCTTAGCTTGCTTGGCCCGGCCGCCGGTTGTGTTCTTTTTGCCGATTGTTATTTTTTATTTTGTTGCCAAAAAACAGTGGCGGCCGCTGGTTCTGTTTTTTATAGCATTGATTTTGGTTTTTACTCCCTGGACAATCAGAAATTATTCGGTTTTTGGCGAATTTATGCCTTTTAGCGCGGCCGGCAATTTTAATTTTTGGATTGGCAATTTTCACGGCGCCAACGGCGAACAAGAGCCGCAAAAAATCCATTATGAATATATGCAGACCCACAATTTGGTGGAGCTGCAGGCTGAATCCATGAACCAATTTAAATCTTTTTTGCGTGAACACCCATTAGAATTTATCAAATTGACATTGCTTCGCGCCAATAAGTATTTTAGTATTTTGCGGCCGATGGGTTTTTGGTTTTATCAGCAGGGCTGGGGCCAATTTTTATTCCTGTTGTTTTCCGGCTTGGCTTCAATTTTGCTTTTTGTGGCTGGTTTCGGTGGGATGATAAAATCAATAAAAATAAAAAAAGAAACTATTTATTATTTGGCGGCTTTTGCCATAGCTACTCCTTTGATTATTTTTATCACAGTGGTGGAAACGCGTTATCGTTTTCAGATTTATCCTTTTCTAGCTATTTTTGCCGGATTTTTTATTGTTGAATTATGGCAAAAAAGAAAATGGTGGCAGGACAGGCTTTTATGGCTGGTCGCGGGTTTAATTTTTAGTAATGGACTTATTGATTTATTTTTAAGCTGGGCTAAATTTGCCCAGCGGTTGGATAAATTCATATGAAGGTTTTACTTTTAAGTATTAAAGCCGCCAGCCGGAGAAAATGCGTTAATAAAGATTTAGCCGGTGGCATGGGAACCGGCACCTGGGTGGGCAATTCAATCAGAGCCCGCGTTTTTGAATGGGTCAAAAAGAAAAACGTAGTTTTGCCGGAAATCGCTACTCCCTACTTAGCCGCTATTTTTAAAAAAAATGGCTGGATTGTCCGGTTTTTTGATGACGCTGATGAGGAAAATATACCCGGTGAAGCGGCGGATCTGGTTTTAATTCCAGTTTCTATCGTTGATTGCGAGCATGAGCGCCTGGTTATCAGGCGGCTTAAAAAACAAGGTTATTATATCGGAGTTTATGGGACTTTTGCTTCAGTCATGCCGGAATTTTTTCTGGCGGAAGCGGATTTTGTGATAAAAGGAGAACCGGAGGCGGGCGCGCTGAAGATCGCGGCAGGCACTAATTTACCGCAGGGAATTTTAGCTGTTGAATCGGTCGCTGATTTAGACAGCCTGCCTTTTCCTGATTGGCGCCAATTTCCGATAAAAAAATATTCTTATTCGCCGGCGCTCAATCGCCGGCCGATGCTGTTAGCGCTGACTTCCCGCGGCTGCCCCTATTCTTGTTCTTTCTATTGCCCTTATCCGATAAATTCCGGCAAAAAATGGCGGATTCGTTCTATTAGTAATGTTTTAGCGGAGTTGGAATATTTGGTTGGCGAATTCGGCGCGCGGGCGATTGATTTTCGCGATCCGATCTTTACTTTTAACAGGGAAAGGACAATGGATTTTGCCGGACAGCTGATTGAGAAGAAGCTGGATCTTATCTGGTCTTGCGAAACCAGAACCGATTGTTTGGATAAGGATTTATTGAAAATAATGCGTGAGGCCGGTCTCCGCCATTTGAATTTAGGTGTGGAATCGGCCAGTGAAGCGGTGCTGATTGGATCAAAGCGCCTGCCAATAAAAGCCGTTCACCAGGAAGAAATCATCAATTATTGCCATAAAATTGGCATTACTGTTGCCGCTTTTTATATCATTGGTTTAGAAAATGACACGCGAGAAACTATCAGGCAAACTATTAATTACGCAAAAAAATTGAATACTCTAGTGGCGCAGTTCACCATTGGCACGCCTTATCCGGGCACACAATTTTTTGCTAAAATGAAAGAAGAAGGCCGCTTGACCACTCTTGACTGGCCGGAATATGATACCTATAATCCGGTTTATCGGCATCAATATTTAACCGCGGCTGAGCTTTTGCGACTAAAAGAGAAAGCTTTTATCAGTTATTATTTCCGGCCGGCCTATTTGTTGAGGCATATGCCGAAATTTATTAAGGAAAAAATTTATGAAAATTTTAGTCACCGGCGCTAACGGGTTTTTAGGAAAAAAAGTTGTTTTTTGGCTTAAACAAAACGGGCAAGAAGTCATTTCTTTTGGAAAAAATATTTGCGATTTGGAGCCTTTGCCGCCGGGTATTGATGTCGTTATTCATTTGGCAGCTGCCATCAGCGGACGTAGGCGCCAGATTTTTGAAAAAAATAATATTTTAGGCACGCAGAATATCGTTAATTTATCAAAAGCGGCTGGCGTGAAAAAAATTATTTTTATTTCGACTTTACGCGTGCTGGCCAAAGAAAGTAATTTATACATTGAGTCAAAAAAAGAAGGCGAAAAGATAATTATGGCTGCTGGGTTGCCTTATATCATTTTGCGTCCCAGCTTGCTGTATGGCCCGGGTGATAAGAAAAATATTATTTTTTTGGCTAATTTAGCCCGGCAGATACGATTAGCGCCGGTTTTTAAATTCCGGATGCAGCCGATTTTTGTTGACGATATGGCTGAGATAATCCGCCAGTCGCTGGATTTGGCGCCGGATAAAATAATCAACATTGCCGGCGGCCAAACTGTCAGCCACGCTGATTTTTTACTGTCTTTGAAAGAATTGGGCTATAAATTTATTATTTTAAATTGGCCGCGCTTTTTTTCCGGCGTGTTGAAATTGGTTTTATTTATGCCCTGGCTGCCAATGCCGCGGCAACAGATAAAGACTTTATTGGCGGATGAAATATATCCAGAATATGGCTGGCAAAAAATATTTGAAATTAAGGAGAAGCCGTTTAAAGAGGGGCTAGCTGAAACGCTAAAAATATGAAAATTCTATTTATAACTCAAAAAATGGATTTTAATGATGATATTTTAGGCGTCTATCATAACTGGGTTCTTAAGTTAGCCGAAAAAGTTGATAGGGTCAGTGTAATTTGTCTCCAGATGGGGCAATATCATCTGCCGGCGAATGTGTCGGTGTTTTCTTTGGGTAAGGAAGAGAACTTAAGATTTAAAAGCTATCAGGTCATAAAATTTTTTGAGAAATTAAAATATGTTTTTAGATTTTACGGATATATTTGGTGGGAACGGAAAAATTATGATGCGGTTTTTGTCCATATGAATCAGGAGTATGTTTTATTGGGCGGCTTGTTTTGGCGATTACGGGGCAAAAAAATAATTTTATGGCGGAACCATTTAAAAGGAAATTTTTTAACGCGAATGGCGGTTTGGTTATCAAATATTGTTTTTTGTACTTCGCCGTTTTCTTACACGGCTAAATTTAAGAAAACAAAAATAATGCCAGTGGGGACGGACATGGATTTTTTTAAAGTCGATTATGGGATAAAAAGACAGTCTGACTCAATTTTGTCTATTGGCCGGATTTCTCCGGTTAAAAATATAGGGGTTTTACTTAAAGCCGCGGCTTTACTAAAAAAAGAAAAAATAGATTTTCATTTATCGATTTATGGGCCTGTGGCGCCAAAAGATAAAGAATATTTTAATGATTTAAAAATACTGGCCAGCCAGAATAATTTATCCGAAGACATCTGGCAGAGAGGCGTGCCATATATAGAAATACCCAGAATTTATAGCGCCAATGAAATTTTTGTTAATTTAACACCAGCCGGCAGTTTTGATAAAATGATTATTGAAGCTATGGCCAGCGGATGTTTAACTTTGGTTTGTAATGGGTCATTGAAGGGCGAGATTGATGACCTTTTTATTTTTAAAGAAGGGAACGCAGCCGATTTAGCCAAAAAAATAAAAAAGATAATGTCTTTGCCTGTTGTTGAAAAGAACAATTATCAGAGGAAACTTCGTAAATACGCGATGGAGCGGCATGGTCTGGATAAATTAATTAATAAAATACTAGAAGAACTTGAAAAATTATGAGCCGGCAAAATAAATTAAAAATTGCTATTGTTTCTTTTGACTGGAAAAATATTTTTGAAAATGATTTTTCTTCTTTTTTGGGTAAGCTGAAGCGCGACCGGTTGAATCCGCAGGAGAATGATTTTTTTATAATCAGCTGGGGCAGCGAATCTTATTATAAAAATATTGATAATTTTCAGACAACCCATTTAAAGGCAATTTTTGGCCATTATCGTTTTTTTTATGATTTTCTATCAATTTTTTTGGCGCCTCTGATTCTTAAAAAACACAAATTCAAACCGGACGTTTTTTTAATTTATGATTTTCCGTTGGCCGCGGCCGGCTGGCTGCCCAAAATTTTATGGCAGACTAAAATTATTTTGTTTCTTGGTAATCTGCCTTCTTCTTTAGCTTGGACAAGAAAAAAAATAATTTGGCGCCGACTTTATCAGCGCGGTTGTGAGATTCTGTTTAAAAATATTATAGACAGTTTCTTTGTTATTAGCCGGGTGACAGGAAATTATGTTTTGAAAGTAGGCGTTGAAAAACAAAAAATTAAAACAATCGCCCCCGATATTTTAGAACGGGATCAGGAATACATTTCAAAATCAAATAAAGGAATGGTGCGGCAAAAATATGGTATCCCGGCGGATAAAAAAATTTGGTTATCCGTTGGCCGGCTGGAGCCAGAAAAGGATTTTGCGGATCTGATAAATTTATTTAATGCTATTAGCTGGGATGATTCGGTTTTAATCATCGCTGGCAAGGGCATTTTAAAAGATGAGCTGGAAACGCAGGTTAAAGACTTGGGTCTTGAAAAAAAAGTCATTTTAGCCGGCAATGTTTCGCGTCAGGAGATTTGGAATTATTATCAAGACGCAGATTTGTTTGTTTTGCTTTCTTTATCAGAGGGTTTGGGTATCGTCTTTCTGGAAGCGATGTTCTGCGGCGTGCCGGTTTTGGGGCGGCGAATAGAAGGCATTGAAGAAAGCATCGGAGCAAGCGAAGAGCGGGGATTTTTATGGCAAACAAGCGATGGCCTGGAAAGACTTAAAGAAAAAATTAATTTATGTTTTGAAGGCGGGCCGGAAATTGAAGAAAAAATAAAAAAAGCCCGCCAATATGCCAAAGCGCTTGGCGAAAACAAAGAGGATATAAATTATTATTTTAAGGAGGTTTTAGAGAAATGAAGCTGCTTTATTTATCAAATATGAAGATGCCCAGCGAGAAGGCGCACAGCGTGCAGGTGGCTAATACCTGCGCGGCGTTTGCCGGCCAGGGCCTTGATGTTGAGCTGGTAGCGGTGGCAAATAAAGAAAAAGCCGGCCATGACATTTTTTCTTTTCATGAAATTAAAAAAAATTTCACAATTAATTTTATTCAACCTTTGAGTTTGAAAAACTTTGGTAAAATCGGTTTGCTGTTGCGCGCATTTTTTTTCGCGGTGGCGGCTTGGCGGAAGATTATATCGGTTAAAGCCGATATTTTATATATTCGCGGGCCCTATGTTGCTTATTTTATAAGCTTTTTGGCAAAAAAATATTTTTTAGAATTACATTTGGTCGGCGGCCCAAGTTTTTTAATGAGGCGGATTATTAATAAAAGTGCCGGCCTGATTGTTATAACTAGCGGCATTAAACAGGTTTTGATGGAAAAATATAAAATTTTACCGAAAAAAATATTAGTGGCGCCGGATGGCGTTAGTCCCGAGGTTTTCGATTTAGGTTTAACGGTAGAACAGGCGAGAGAAAGACTTAATTTGCCGCGAGATAAAAAAATTATTTGCTACGAGGGAAGTTTCTATAGTTTTAATTGGAAAGGCGTTGATGTTTTATTGGAAGCCGCCAGTATTCTAAAAAACAAGAATTTGCTTTTTTTATTTATTGGGGGTAATCAGCCAGAGATAGCGGCGATTAAGCAAAAATATCGAGATCTTAATAATCTGATGCTTTTAGAAAAAAAACCCAATCCGGAAATTTCTTTTTATCTCAAGGCAGCCGATGTGCTCGTCTTGCCCAACAAAAGCGGCGATGCGATGTCAGAGCTTTACACTTCGCCGATGAAGATGTTTGAATACATGATGGCCGCTAAGCCAATTGTGGCTTCGGGGCTGCCATCGATCAAGGAGGTTTTGAATGACGGAAATTCTTTTCTAATAGAACCGAATAATCCCTTTGTTTTGGCTGAAGCGATTGAAAAAGTTTTAGCCAATGAAGTTTTAGCCAATGAAAAGTCCAAGCGCGCTTATACGGACGCCCAGCAGTATACTTGGGACAAGCGGGCGCGAAATATCAAGATTTTTTTAGAAAAATGCCTATGAAAAATTTTTTGACTGCAAAAATCACCAGAAGATACCTCAATAAATTTATCACCGAACACGCGAACAGCGACGGTTTGGTTTTAGATTTAGGCTGTGGAAGTGGCAAATATGCCAAATATTTTAAGCAAAGAATTGGTTTTGATATGAAGCCGGGCCAAGGAGTGGATGTGGTTGGGGACGCGCACCAGTTGCCGTTTGAAGATGAGAAGTTTGATACAATTTTATGCGCCGAAGTCTTAGAGCATTTGCGCGAACCGGCTAAAGCCATTGTTGAAATGCGGCGCGTCCTTAAAAAAGGCGGTTTGCTAATTTTGTCCACTCGTTTTATTTTTCCCCTGCATGACACGCCCGGAGATTTTTGGCGTTTTACTAAATATGGCTTAAAAGAGCTTTTTAAAGGCTGGGAAATAATTGAATTAACGGAAGAAGAGGGGACAATAAAAACATTGGCTGTCTTGCTCCAGCGCGTCGGCTATCAAACAGAACTTCGCGGTGGCAAATTCTCTAAGCTGATAATTTTTGCCCTCGCTAAATTCATTGATTGCCTGCCTAATTTGATTAGAAAAGAATATGGCGATATCGGCAAAAATAATTCCGAAAAAAACATTATGGCTAGCGGCTATTATCTTGTTGGCCGCAAAACTATATGACAATTAATACCATAAAAACAACTTCTAACGGGGTAAAATTAATTTATTGTACTTCAATCGCTTTTTCTAATAAGCTGGGTAATCGCGCCCAAGTTCGCGCCATGGCGCGGGAATTCCAAAAAATATTGAGGGATAATTTTTGGCTTGGCGTTAATTATAAAAATATGGACGATCCCAGCATAAAAATTATTTGTTTTAGTTCGGCTAAGAGTTATGTTTTAGCGTGGAGATATATGAAATTTATCGGCCAGAATAAGATTGATTGGGTCTATTGCCGTGAAGCACGTTTGCTCTTTTTTCTTATATTATTGGATAAGATTGTTTTTCATCGGCGCCTAAAATTTATTTATGAGATTCATGCCTTATTGGCGCGAGACCGGGTGGACGCTTTTATTGATAAATTTTTATCTCGCCGCGTCAGCCTGCTTATTTTTATAACTGAAAATTTGCGCCGACTTTATCTTAAAAAATACAACAGCCCTTTATCTAAAACGCTTCTAGCTCCCGATGCGGTTGATTTGGCTGTTTTTGATTTGCCGATAACTCAAACTCAAGCCCGCCAACAGCTGGGTCTCCCTTGGGATAAAAATATATTGATTTATACCGGCAAATTTAAGACAATGGAAATGGACAAGGGGATTAAAGATATTCTGGCTGCCGTTAAAATATTAAATAATCCGCAGATTCTTTTTGTTGCGGTCGGCGGTTCGCCAAAGGAAATTGCGTTTTATCAGGATTTGATTGATAGGGAAAATCTTAATCAACAGGTCAAACTCATGCCTTTTTGCACCCAAGAAGATTTGGCCATTTATCAGAAAGCGGCGGATATTTTAATGATGCCATTTCCTAAAAACGAGCATTACTCATTCTTTATGTCGCCGCTTAAAATGTTTGAATATTTAGCCGCCCAGCGGCCGATTATTGCCACGGATTTACCCAGCGTTAAAGAGGTTTTAAATAATCAGAACGCAATATTTTGCCAGCCGGACGATCCGGCGGATCTGGCCCAAAAGATAAAACAAGTTTTAATAGATAATGTTTTTGCCCAAAAAATCGCGGCGCAGGCCTATCAGGACGCGCATAAATACACATGGGAGAAGCGGGTGGGGCGAATAATTGATTTAATAAAGTAAATTTTATAATGTATTTAGAAAAAGCTGGATTAGCGGCTTTTTTATTTCAGGCATTTACATTATTCATTATTTATGTTATTGTATGAAATCGGAAAGTTCGTATTAATCTGGCCAAAAACCGGATAGAAAATAAAAAAATACTTGAAATCAAAAAGGAGGGTTGCGTTATGCTTCAAATTTTTTGTTTAATGGTTTGTGGGCGTGGTTTAGATGACGCAGCGCGGAATTATTTGTTTCGAGCTGCTGCCGAAATGATCAAAAAAAACGACACTCGGCGACTCATTAGGACCGATGAATTTAATGGGATTATCCGGACCGATTTTGAATCCGTACCCCTTGGTTCTGTTTTCGGAATCGTTTTTTACGCGGAAATAGAATCATCGGTTGGCCGAACGAATGTAAATTATATCATTCGCGCGAAAGACCTGGATATGGCCTTAGATGAAGATTATGGTTTGTGGGTGACAGTAGATTATAGGCGTGCCGTGCAGGCGCACAACAATTAGAAAAATGCCGAAAAGGCGAAAAAGGAGGAAGTTTATGCAAGAAGGATACGAAAAGGCGATGGCCAAGAGTTTTTCCAATCAGTTGGGAGAAATGTTGATCCCGGCTTACAAGCTGAGTCATATTATCGAAATAACTTTGGGTTTTCAACCTCTGGGCATCGCGAGCCAGGGTAATAAGATTGCGATAGCGGCTTACTATGAGTCGGCGATCTGTTTGGCCGAGGTAAACCGCGATGAAGAGGGCCTGCGGTTTAGAACCGATTGGATTCGCGGTGTGAACCACGGCATCCAGTCCGTCCGGTTATTTCCGGATATCCCGCAACTAAGTGGCGTTAACCGGGCACAGACGGTCAACTTTGGGCCTGACGGAACCCTGTGGGTTTCGAGAAATGGAGATAGAGAATTCTTTATCCTTTCTCGTCCTACAGCAGAATCTGCCGGCCGCTGGACCTTAACCAAAAAGTTTACATTGCCTGGCGAAGGCATGATCCATTCCGCGTTGATCGAAGATGGTGCCTCAAGGCTACTGACCATTGAATCAACGATGGATTTGGAGGAATGGGGCTATTGCGTTTATAGCATGGTGTCAAACGATAAAGTCGTGAGTATATATTCTCAGCCGTATTTTTATGGATTGGGCATCGGCAGACAAGGATCCGCTATGAAGATAACAGATTACCGCGCAGAAATGCCGCATGGTATCTACACTGTTGATGGCGATAATCCGGTCATTAGCGACATCTGGGGTAATGGCATCTGCTTTCTCCCTGACGGCTCGGCCCTGGTGACTAAGTACGGTCAGGCCGCCCCCGGACCATTTAATGGGGATCCGGGCAGCTTGATCTATATTCCCGCCAAGTTTTTCAGTCATTAATCTTTCTTTATAGAGTAGAAAAAGTACATTAGTTTTTTATTCATAATTTTCACCCCAGCGGTTTTCGGACCGCTGGGGCTCTTTTTTTACCTAAATTATCCACCCTTGACCCATATTGACACCTTTTGATACTACGGGATATACTTGAAGCATGAATAATGAAATAAAACCTAATGAGGTTTATACGACAAGCGAAACGCAAAAGTTGCTCAAGGTCAGCCCAAGTACAATGAAGCGTCTCTTAAAAAAGGGGCTGATTAAAGCCAATAAAGTCGGCGGGCAATACCGGATTTTGGGCAAGGAAATTTTGCGGCTGGTTTCGCCGGATTTAGAAAAAAAGTCGGTGGAGTCGTATTTAAAGCTCAAAAAGAAAGTCGTTGATACCATTAACAAGTGGTAGTTTTTTGTTTTTGTGGAAATGTTAAAAACAAGCCATGGTTTTAAAATACAAAATTTCAACATTATTAAAATTATTTAAACGGGGTTTTGGGCCTTATAAATGGCAGATTTTATTAATCACCATTTTGGGTTTTGTCAGCAGTTTGTTGGAAGGCGTGGGCATCAACGCGTTGATTCCGCTTTTTTCTTTTGTGACGGGCCGCGACGATGCCAGCAATGATAAAGTTTCGCAGATTATCCAGGCGATTTTCAACGGTCTGCACATTGATTTCGGCGTGAAATATCTGCTGATTTTTATCAGCTTGCTTTTTGTTTTTAAAGCCATTTTTTCCCTGATGACTAATTTAATTAACGCGAAAATCAACGCTGGCTATGAAGAACGGATGCGCAGCCACTTATTCGGGGTAACGCTGAAAGCCGGCTGGCCTTATTTGCTTGGCCAGCGCCTGGGTCATCTGGAAACCGTTCTGATGACCAATGTCCGGACTTCGGCGACCTTGCTCGGTTATATCAGCACAGTAATCAGTTTGGCGACGAGTTTGATAACCTATACAATTATCGCCCTCAATATTTCCTTTAATATCACTCTAATCACTCTCGGCTGCAGCGTTTTATTAATTATTTTTTTCCAGCCGATTGTTAAACGTGTCAGAAAAATCTCTATTGAAGAAGAGGGTATTAACCGTCGGACTGCCCATCATGTCAATGAGAATATTTTAGGCATGAAAACAGTTAAGTCAATGCACGTGGAGGAAAAAGTTATTGCAATCGCCAAAGATTATTTCGTCCGGTTGAAAAACATCAGGATTAAAACTAATCTCCTGCTTTCTCTTTCCGGCGCCCTGATTGAACCTTTCAGTTTAATCTTCATCTGTGTGATTTTTGCCATGACTTATAAAATGCCGGCTTTTAACTTGGCGGCCTTGGCGGCGGTTGTTTATTTAATCAAACAGATTTTTTCTTATGCTCAGCAGTTGCAAAAATATTTAATGGGGATTAATTCCGCTTTTCCTTATTTAAGAAAAGTTTTAGATTATGAAAAACAAGCGTTGAATAATAAAGAAGAAATAGCCGGTGTCAAATCTTTTAATTTCAATAAAGCCCTGGAATTCAAAAATGTCCGGTTTTCATACAATGAAAACCAAGATATTTTAGCTGGTATGAATTTTAAAATTACCAAAGGAACGACCCTCGGTTTAATCGGTCCGTCCGGCGCGGGCAAGACAACAATCGTGGATTTGATTTTACGCTTGTTTGCGCCGACAGCCGGCGAAATTTTAATTGACGGCGGCAATATTGCCGAAATTAATTTAAAAGAATGGCGGCAGAATATCGGTTATGTTTCTCAGGATATTTTTTTATTAAATGATACAATTGCCAATAATATTAAATTTTATAATGAAACGATTTCGGAGGCGGCCATTAGAGAAGCGGCCCGATTGGCCAATATTGAAGATTTTATCAACGAGTGCCCGAATAAATTTGAAACGGAAATTGGCGAACGGGGTGTGATGCTGTCAGCCGGCCAGCGCCAGCGGATAATTATCGCCAGGATTTTAGCCCGCCAGCCGAAATTCCTTATTTTTGATGAGGCGACCAGCGCCCTGGATAATGAATCGGAGGCCCAGATCCAGAAAGTGCTGCAAAATTTGCGGGGAAAAATAACGGTGCTGATCGTGGCGCATCGTCTGTCAACGGTTTTGGACGCTGACCAATTGCTGGTTCTAGACAACGGCATTATTGCCGAGCAGGGCCGGCCGCGGACGCTATTGGAGGATAAGAATTCTTATTTTTATAAAACTTATAATATTAAAAACAATTAATAATTTTTCATGAAATATTTAAAAAACAAGACAATTTTAGTGACCGGCGGGACGGGTTCTTTTGGCCGTAATTTCGTCAAATATTTATTAGCTAACAGCAAGGTAAAGAAAGTCATTGTTTTTAGCCGTGATGAATTAAAGCAGTCGCGCATGCAGTCGGAAATAAAAGATGGGCGGCTGCGGTTATTTTTGGGCGATGTGCGCGACCTGCAGAGGCTGCAGCGGGCCTTTCATGGCGTTGACATTGTGGTGCATGCCGCTGCTCTCAAACAAGTGCCAACGCTTGAATATAATCCCTTTGAGGCGGTTAAAACAAATATTCTTGGCAGCCAGAATGTCATTAATGCGGCTATTGACCAGGAGGTTAAGCAAGTATTGTTGATTTCAACCGATAAGGCTGTCCAGCCGATAAATCTTTATGGTTCGACCAAGCTGTGCGCGGAAAAACTTTTTGTCAGCGGTAATTCTTATGCTTCCGGCCGGACGAAATTCAGTTGTGTCCGTTATGGTAATGTTATCGGCAGTCGCGGCAGCATCGTGGATATTTTATTAAAAAACGGCGAGCAAAAAATAATCCATATCACCGATGAGCGGATGACGCGGTTTTGGATAAGTTTGAGGCAGAGTTTTGAGTTGGTGCTATTTGCGCTGGAGCGGATGCAGGGCGGGGAAATTTTTGTGCCGATTATTCCCAGCATGAAACTGGTTGATTTATTTGAATCATTGGTGCCGGGCGCGATTAAAAATATTATCGGCATTCGGGCCGGTGAAAAGCTCCATGAATATCTTTTGACCGAAGAAGAATCAAGGCACGGCTATCGGGTGAAAAATTATTTTGTTATTTTGCCGTCGGATAGGCTATTATATCCATTAACCAGATATAAAAAGCTTTTGGACGGCGCGAAAAAATTGCCGGTCGATTTTTCTTTTGGCAGTCATAATAACGAAAAGTGGCTGACTAAGAATGAATTGCTAAAATTAGTCAGCGATAATAATGGTTTTTAAATTTATGATTCCATATGGTCGGCAGACAATTGATAAAAAAGATTTGGCGGCGATGGCGGCGGTTTTGAAATCTGCTTATTTGACGCAGGGGCCGAAAGTTTTAGAATTTGAAGCAGCGCTGGCCAGCTATGGCGGTGCTAAATACGCGGTGGCCTGCACCAACGGCACGGCGGCACTGCATCTGGCTTATTTGGCGGCCGGACTGAAAAAAGGCGATGAGGTTATCACGACGCCTAATACTTTTGCCGCTACGGCCAATATGATTTTAGCGGTTGGCGCGAAACCGGTTTTTGCCGATATCCGGCTGGACACTTATAATATTGACGAAAAAAAAATCGAGCGGCTGATAACTAAAAAAACCAAAGCGATTGTGCCGGTGCATTTTGCCGGCCAGCCCTGCGCCATGGCCGATATTTTAAAAATCGCCAAAAAACATAAATTATTGGTTATTGAAGATGCCTGTCATGCTTTGGGCGCTGAATACAAAAATAAAAAAATCGGTTCTTTGGGTTCGGCAATGACGCTCTTTAGTTTTCATCCGGTTAAGCCGATAACCACTGGCGAGGGCGGCGCGATTTTAACTAATGACGGGCAATTATATAAAAAATTATTGAGCCTGCGCAATCACGGCATTCATAAAGATGCCGAGGGGAAAAATATTATGACGGATTTGGGCTATAATTACCGCTTGACCGATATTCAGGCGGCGCTGGGCGTTTCGCAACTAACCAAGCTGGATAAGTTTATCAAAGCGCGGCGTCAGATTGCCGGCTGGTATAAACAAGAATTACCCAGCGTTAAGCAGATTATTTTACCGGTTGAAGCCAAAGACAATTATTCCGGTTGGCATATTTATACTATCAGGATAGTTGAAAAAAAACAGCGTGATGATTTGGCATCGTATTTGAAAGAAAAGGGCATCGGTGTTAATTTCCATTATCCGGCGGTTTATTCCCATCCATATTATCGCGATCATGGTTTTAGGAGTTTCCAATTGCCCAATGAAGAGATTTATTGGCATTCTTGTTTGGTCCTGCCTTGCTATCCATTATTAAAAAGAAGTGAAGTGAAACATATCAGTCGGCTGATTAAAAATTTTTATGGTGATAAAAAATAAAGCCAAAAAAGAAAAAAATGAATTAATTTTTAAATATCAAAAACAAGATATCATAAAAAAGCTTGGCCGGATTTTGGGCGATGATTTTAAAAAATACCGTCAGGATTTTGATAAGACGCAGAATTATTTGAAAACCAAATTTGTGCCGGATTTTCCCTTGACCGTTTCGTTAGAATTGGTTAACCGCTGTAATTTGAATTGTGTGATGTGCTATAAAGAGCATCACCAGCAGCCCGAGGCCGAACTTGATTTAAAAGTTTTAAAAAAGATATTTGTGGAATGCAAGAAAAATAAACTGCCGTCAATGATTTTAGGATTAGGGGCGGAAACGCTGGTTTATAGAAATATTAAAAAGGTTTTAGAAATGGTTAGGGAAGCGCAAATTCAGGATGTTTTTTTCGGTACCAACGGCGTTTTGCTCAATGATGAAATAATAGATTTAATTATAAAAAACAAAATTTCTCGGGTGGAAATTTCCATTGATGCAGCCACGGCTGAAACTTATAACAAAGTCAGGCGCGTGCCGGTTTTTGAGCGAGTGGAAGAAAATTTGAATAAATTAATCGCGGCCCGGAAAAAGCAGAAAAGCCAATTGCCGATAATTAGATTATGTTTTGTCGTGTTGGAGATTAATAAGCACGAGACGCAGCTTTTTTTAAAAAAATGGCGGCATGAAGTTGATTACATTGATTTTCAGCGGTGCGTGGATTTTTCCGAAATGCACCGGCCGTTAAAAATTAATAAAAACATTATCAGCAATTCTTTTTGTTCTTATCCATTCTACAGTCTGAATATTTGGGCCGACGGCAGCGTGAGTCCTTGCTGCAGTTTTTACGGCGAAAAATTAAAAATCGGCGACATCAGGCAGCAGACTTTAAAAGAAATTTGGGATAGCAATCAGATGAAAAAAATCAGGCAAGAATTAGCCGAAAAAGAATTTAATCCTGTTTGCCAGAAGTGTTTGTATTCCCGCGACCGGAAAATAATTGATAAAGAGTTTAATTAAAAAGCATGATTAAAGAAGAAAAGATATCTGGCGATAGAGTTTGTCTGCGACAATTAAAGGAAGCCGACGCAACGCCGGCTTACTGCGGCTGGTTGAATGATTCGGAAATCAATCAATATTTGGAAACTCGCCAGAGCACAATTGATGATTTAAAAAAATATATTAGGAAACAACTGGCTGACCCCAATTCATTTTTTGTTGGCATTTTCGACAAGGAGAATGATAAGCATATTGGCAACATCAAGCTGGAGCCGATTGATTGGGAGAATAAGAAGGCAATTTTTGGCATTTTGCTTGGTGATAAAGCTTATTGGGGGCGGGGCATCGGTTCGGAAGCGACGGAATTAATTATTGATTATGCTTTTAACTCGCTTGGTCTTGCTGAAATTGAGCTGGGCGTTATCGCCGAAAATTTAAGAGCCATTAGGAGTTATGAAAAAGTCGGCTTTAAGAAAACTGGCGTTAAAGAAAAAGCGGTTAATCATAACGGCGTTTTATACGATGATGTCATAATGGTTGTGAAAAAACAGGCTTAAAATTATGAAGAAAAAAATAACAGAATTAAAAAGATGCGTTAAATGCGTGATGCCGGAGACCTGGGAGTCAATTAATTTTGACGAGCGGGGAGTTTGCAATATTTGCCAAAACGCCAAAATAAAAAAAGAAAAGATTGATTGGCCGAAGAAAAAGCGAGAATTTGAAGCGCTGATTAGCGATTATAAAAATAAAGGCCAATATGACTGCATCATTCCTTTCAGCGGCGGCAAGGACAGTACTTTTACCTTGTACGCGGCGGTTAAATATTTTGGCTTGAAACCATTAGTGGTCAGTTTTGACCATGGTTTTTATCGGCCGCGCATGCTGGCCAATCGGGTGCGGGTATTAAAAAAAATCGGTGTTGATTTTATTTCTTTCCGGCCCAGCTGGACGGTAGTGAAAAAATTAATGTTGGAGTCGCTCATGAGAAAGGGTGATTTTTGTTGGCATTGCCACGCCGGCTGTTTTGTTTATCCGATGCAAATTGCCGTGAAATTTAAGATTCCGTTAGTTATTTGGGGCGAACCGAGTTCCGAGTATGGCGGTTATTATTCATATGGTGAAGATGAGGAAGTTGACGAGAAAAGATTTAATCGTTTTGTCAATTTAGGTATTAACGCCGAGGACATGGAAGGCATGATTAGCGGTTTGACCATGCGTGATTTGGCGCCGTTTAAATATCCGGCCCTAGCGGATTTACAGGCCATTAAATGCCGCTCGATCTGTCTCGGCAGTTTTATTCCTTGGGACGTGAAAGCCAATGTTAAAATCATCAAAAAAGAATTGGGATGGCTTGAGGATGAGGTGGAAGGCGTGCCGCCCGGCTATAATTATGAAAAAATTGAATGTATGTTTACCGGCGTGCGCGATTATTTGAAATTTATCAAGCGTGGACTGGGGCGGACGGCTCATTTGACCAGTATTGATATCCGTAATGGTCGCTTGAGCCGCCAGCGAGCACTGGCCCTCACTAAAAAATATGACGGTTTACGGCCAGCCAGTTTGGATACTTTTTTGAAATATTTAGGCATCAGTGAAAAAGAATTTATGAAAATTGCCTTGTCACATCAAGTGGCGCCATATCGGCATGACGCTAAAAACACTAAGAAAGGAAAAAAACTATGGGATCAGGAACTTTGGGACAAAACAAGCAGGTAGTTGTTGTTGATTATGGCATGGGTAATGTGCGTTCGGTGGCTAAAGCTTTTGAGTTATTGGGCGCGAAGGTTGTTATTTCTAGCCAGGCCAAGGAGATTAAACAGGCGGATTTTATTGTTTTGCCCGGTGTTGGGGCGTTCGCGCAAGGTATGGCTAATTTGAAAAAATTAGGGTTAATCAGCGGATTGAGGCAAGCTGTTTTAAAAAATAAAAAACCGTTTTTGGGAATTTGTCTGGGGATGCAGCTGCTGGCGCGCGACAGCGAGGAATTTGGCCGGCATAAAGGCCTCGGTTGGATTGATGCTTCGGTTAAACCGCTGGAGTCAATTGATAAAAAAATCAAAGTACCGCATGTCGGTTGGAATAATATTAAGTTTTCTGCGAATTGCCCGTTTTTTAAAAATATCAAACAAGATTCCGATTTATATTTTGTGCATAGTTATCATTTGGTTTGTGATTTAGCATCAGATGTCGCCGCCACTTGCGATTATGGCATTAAGTTTACGGCGGCAATTAATCGTGATAATATTTTCGCGACCCAGTTCCATCCGGAAAAAAGCCAAGCGATGGGACTAAAAATTTTAGCTAATTTTTTAAATTACCGCCATGCTTAAGAAAAGAATTATTCCCTGTTTATTGCTGAAAGGCGGCCGTTGCGTTAAGGGCGTTAATTTTGAAAACCATCGCGATGTCGGCCATCCGATTACTAACGCTAAAATTTATGAAGCGCAGGGCGCGGACGAATTGATTTTTTTAGATATTGAAGTGAATGAAAAGCCAGGCCGGGGATTATTATTAGAGATAGTCCGGCAGACAGCTGACGAATGTTTTATGCCTTTTTGCGCCGGTGGCGGCATAAAATCATTAGCTGATATTAATAATTTATTGAGGGCCGGCGCGGATAAGGTGGCGATTAATACGGCGGCAGTAAAAAAACCAGATTTTATCCGGGCGGCGGCCGAAAAATTCGGCCGGCAATGCGTGGTAGTGGCAATTGACTATAAAATTATAAAGAATCAGTCGAAAGTTTTTATTAATAATGGCCAAGAAGCGACAGGATTGGATGCTGTTGATTGGGCGAAGAAGGCGGTTGAACTTGGCGCGGGCGAGATATTATTAACCAACATAGACAAAGAAGGCCGACGCAGAGGATACGATTTGGCGATGATAAAAAAGGTGGCAGCAATGGTCGGGGTGCCAGTGATTGCCAGCGGCGGCTGCGGCACGCTGGAAGATTTAAAAAAAGCAATTATGAACGGCGCGGCCGCGGTTTCTTTAGCCAGCATCCTGCACTTTACCGATCAAAATGTTATCAAGGCAAGAAATTATTTAGCTACTTCCGGGATTGATGTGAGGATCAATATTTAAAAAAAGACACCCGCTGTCAAATAGCGGATGCCGGTAGAAATAAGCCAGTTGTTTTGAAAACTAAAGACGATAGGTCAAGCCGATTGTGACGGCGCCAGCGGCGCCTAAAACGAAAGCGATTTTTTCGCGCCGGGTCAGGCCCTTGATTTCTTTAAAGACGAAAAAGCCGATTAGAACCGGGAAGACTAATTCACTGATCACATAGATTGATTGAGAAACCATTACCGGTATGAATTTCGCGCCTAGATAACTCAGGAAAGTCGTGCTCCAGGAAAGAAAAGAAATTACGGCTACGATGGCGATTTGCTTAACAGTTGTTTGGGCGATTATTCTTTTTTTCTGCGATAGTCGATAAATCAGAGATGCCCCAATCAGATCGCCCAGATACCAGCTTATAAGAAATTCTGCCAGCGAAATGCCGTTTAGAGCGAAATAGCGATTGAAAAAAACCGCCAATCCGACGACAATACTATAAAAGGCGATCCAAATGATTAATGTCTTATTTGATTGATTAAAAGATGATTCTTTTTGCTTGGACCGGTTATGGCCGGCCCAGACAAGAAGGATTGCGGCGGTTAGGGATAAAAGCATGCCAATCAGCAGGCCAGTCCCCAAATATTGCCCTTCTTTCAGCAACCAATAGGCCAGCGGCAAGGCGACAAAGTTATAGCTTTGTTGAAAGAGCGCGAACTTGCTCTGGCTGATTTCAACCGCTCGCCATTGGCAGAAGGTGGCTAAACTGCTCAATGCGCCTAAGGAGGCGATAAGGATCATGGTAGGTTTGAAAACAAAGGGTTCAAATTTTAAGAAACCGTTGATAATAACAAAAATAATAGAAAAAATAAAACTAAAAAAGAAAAGCCAAACAAAAAGTTTTTTATGACCGGGTTGTCTGGTGATTGGTTTCAGCAATAAAGACACGCCGATATTTCCCAAGATAATTTTTCCTAAAATAATCAGTTGCCACATAGATTTTATTTTTTGTTTAAATTATAGCATATTAAAGAAAAATTCATAAAAAAATATGAAATTAACCAAAAGTAAAAAATTATTTACCAAGGTGGAGAAGCTGATCCCTTTAGCCTCGCAGACATTTTCCAAAAGCTATCTGCAATTTATCAAAGGGCAGGCGCCGCTGTTTATTGAGCGGGGGCAGGGCGCGCATGTTTGGGATATTGACAGCAATAAATATGTTGATTTTATCAATGGGCTTTTGCCGGTGATTTTGGGTTATCAATATCGGGCGGTTGATGAAGCGATAAAAAAACAACTTAAAAAAGGCATTATTTTTTCTTTAGCTTCGCCATTAGAATATGAATTGGCTCAACTGTTAAAAAAACATATTCCATGTGCCGAGATGGTCCGGTTTGGCAAGAACGGTTCGGATGTGACCACCGGCGCGGTGCGTTTAGCGCGCGCTATTACTGGCCGCGAGCACATTGCGGCTTGCGGTTATCATGGCTGGCACGACTGGTATATCGGTTCGACCACTAGAAATTTAGGTGTGCCCATTGGTACGCAGAAATTAACGCATAAATTTGAATATAATAATATTAAATCGCTTCAAGAAATTTTTACTAAAAATAAAGGAAAGATCGCGGCGGTCATTATGGAGCCGATGAATTATGAAGAGCCGCGAGATAATTTTTTAGAGCGCGTTAAAGAGCTGGCGCATCAGAATGGCGCTTTGCTGATATTTGATGAGATTATTACCGGTTTCCGTTTTAGTTTGGGCGGAGCGCAACGGTTGTTCGGGGTGACGCCGGATTTAGCAACTTTTGGCAAATCCATGGCCAACGGCATGCCGATTTCTGTTTTAGCCGGCAAGAAAGAATATATGGAAAAAATAAACGATATTTTTTATTCGTTCACTTTCGGCGGCGAATGTTTGTCTTTGGCCGCGGCCATTGCCACGATTAAAGAAATGGAGAAAAAGAAAGTAATTGAAAATATTTGGCGCCAAGGGCGATATTTAATTGAGCAAACAAATAAACTAATAGAAGCCAATGGTTTACAAGCGGTTATAAGAATAAAAGGTCAGCCCTGCTGGAGTTTGGTGTTTACATATGAATATAATGGTTATACTGACTTAGAAATTAAAAGCTATTTGCAGCAGGAATTAATCGCGCGCGGTTTTTTATGGTATGGCCAGCATAACATGAGTTTCAGCCACAGCCGGCAAGACATAAACGGTTTGATAAAAGCCTACGGCGAAGTTTTTCCGAAACTTAAAAAACTGTTGGATGAGAAAAAATTGAAAGAAAATTTAAAGGGCGAACCGATAACAAATATTTTTAAAGTCAGATAAAAATATGCGCCAAGCCACTATTATATTAAGCGCTGGGGTGAAAAAAAATGAAAAAGGGGAATGGGTTTCAACGGATCTGACAATAAAGGATGCCAAGGTTAGCGCACCTGGTGGAAAATTAAGGGTTATTGCCGCCAGTTATCTTTTGAAAGAAAATCCGGATGCGGTTGCAATTATTCCTGGCGGGCGGGGCCACGATGTTGTTGATGACGAGCCAAGCCGGCCGGATCTTTGCGATATTTTAAAGCGGGAGCTTGTTGAGCTGGGAATTCCGCCTGAAAAAATAATAACGGAGAATAAATCAAACAAAACATTTGAGCAATTACAGGAGTCAAAAAAAATTTTAAAAAAGGAAAAATTTGAAAAAATAAAAATAATTTCCAATGAATATCATTTGGCCAGAATCAGGGCGATGGCGGAAAATGACGGCGATTTGAAAGAGATGTTTGATAATTCGCGGTTGGAATTAATATCGGCCGAAAATGTTTTGCTTCATTATGATAAAAAGCATTGGTCGGAAATGATTAAAAATATTTATGACAGCGAGGAAATGAAGCAGATAATAAACAACGAAAATAAAGGCGTTAAGCAAATAAAAGAAGGAACTTATAAACTCAGATAATTAATATGAAGCATGCTGAAAAGAAAAATAAAAAAGGCAGAAAGCTGGCGCGGGATTTTTATAATCAAGAAGCTTATGACTACGCGAAAATGTATCGTCGGGGATACGATGAATATCCGGCGAATTTAATCCGGCTGGAAATGGTGACCAAGCGCTTGAAGCAGAATAAAATTAAAACCGTTTTAGACGCAGGCTGCGGCAGCGCCGGCCCGATAGTCAGATTATTAAAGAATGGCTTTAAAGTTAAGGGTTTTGATTTTTCCGCAGCCATGGTTAAGGCCGCTAAAGAAGAATTAGCGAGAAGTGGTTTTTCTCCGGATTTAGTTTTTCAATCAGATCTGGAGAAAGGCGGCGGTTTGCCCAAAGAAAAATTTGATGCCGCGCTGGCCTTCGGGGTTTTCCCGCATATTCTCAATGATAAAAAAGCACTGGCTAATCTTAACCAGAATGTAAAAAAAGGCGGCCGGGTCTTTATTGAATTTCGCAATGATTTATTCGCTTTGTTTTCATTAAACAAATATTCATTGAGTTTTTTCCTGAACGAATTGATTGATTTATCAGCTATGCCGGAAAAATCAACCCAAGAAATAATTAATTTTTATGCGACTAGGCTAAAAGCAGACAAGCCCAGGAAAAATAGTCAGGGAAAAATTTCTTATGGCGATATTTTAGCTAAATTTCATAATCCTTTAACTATCAGCGAAAAATTGTTCGCCCCAACGGGCTTGGCGGTGGAAAAAATTCATTTTTACCATTATCATGCCTTGCCGCCGATTTTTGAAAAGAAATACCCGGAAATTTTCAGGAAATTGAGCCGTCGGCTGGAAAATCCGGCTGACTGGCGCGGTTATTTTATGGCTTCGGCTTTTGTGGTGGAGGCAGTAAAAAAGAATTAAAAAACATGGCTAAAAACAGCGATGATATAAAAATGAAAATAATCAAAGACCTTTGGCTCAAGAGGCGTGATTTGGTTTCTGACGGCTATGACGAGTCGTTGAATTATTTAGCTAAAATAATTCCGCTAAAAATTAATAAAATTCCGACCGGCATTAAATGTTGGACATGGATAGTGCCGGAAAAATGGAGCGTGGGTGAGGCTTATATTGAGGAGATCGGCGGCCGGCGCCTGCTTGATTTAAAAAACCATCCTTTGCATATTATCTCTTATTCTTTGCCGATAAATAAAGTTGTGGCGCGTCAGGAGTTATTGAGGCATATCACGACTAATCCGGCGCGGCCGAAAGCCATCCCTTTTGATTTTAAATATTATAAGCGCGATTGGGGATTTTGCTTGCCGCATAATCGGCTGAAAGAATTCAACAAAGATAAATACCGCGTGGTGATTGACTCTAAATTTGAAAAAGGCAGCTTGAAAATAGGTGAATATACGATAAAAGGCCAAACGAAAAAAACCATCGTGCTGATAGCCCATCTTTGCCATCCGGCGCTGGTGAATGATGATTTGACTGGCGTGGCGGTCCTGGTTGATTTGGCCAGAAAATTAAGCCGGCAAAAAAACCATTATACATATAAATTTTTATTAGTGCCGGAAACTATCGGTTCTATTGCTTATTTAAGCCAGAATGAAAAAATTATCAAGGATTTACAATATGGAATTTTTCTAGAAATGTTCGGTAACGACAATATTCACGCGCTGCAATTATCCCGGCAGGGGGACACCGAACTTGACCAGATTGCCCGTTACGCGATGCAGAAAAAATTAAAAAATTTCCGCGAAGGCGCTTTTCGCCAGATTATCTGCAATGACGAGATGGTTTTTAACGGACCGGGCGTTAATGTGCCGACAATTTCTCTTAGCCGTTATCCATATCCCGAATATCACACTAGCGACGATAATCCCGGAATTATTTCGGAAAAAAGATTAGCGGAATCGGAAGATTTGGTTTTGGAAATTATAAATATATTGGATAAAAATTATATTCCCAAGAGAAAATTTAAAGGGCCGGTTTTCCTTTCCGGTTATGACTTATGGGTTGATTGGCGGGTCAACCGGCAATTGAACCGCAATGTTGAGCAGATTATGCTGCGGCTTGAGGGCGATAAAAGCGTTTTTAAGATTGCCCAAGATTTGAATATGGATTTTAACGAAACGCTGGAATATATTGATAAATTTTATAAAAAAGGTTTAATAAGAAAAATAAAAAATTAAAAAACCAATAATAAATTATGGCGATAAAACCGATAAAGATTAAAACAAAAAAAGGTGAGCGATTGATTGGTCCCGGCCAGCCGGTTTTTATTGTGGCTGAACTTTCTGGCAATCATCATTTAAAATACGAAACAGCCAAAAAATTAATTGACGCGGCCGTTCGCGCCGGCGCGGACGCGGTCAAACTGCAAACCTACACGGCCGACACCATCACGATTGATTGTAATAACAAATATTTTCAAGTTAAAGTTAATGATGCCTGGAAAGGGCAGACGCTCCATAGCTTATACCAGCAGGCCTACACGCCTTGGGATTGGCAGCCGAAACTTAAGCAGTATGCCGAATCAAAGGGTTTGATTTTATTTTCTACGCCTTTTGACGCCACGGCTGTTGATTTTTTAGAAAAGATGCGCGTGCCGCTTTATAAAGTTGCTTCTTTTGAAGTTGTTGATATTCCGCTGTTAGAAAAAATCGGCCAGACAAAAAAACCGGTGATGATGGCGCGCGGCATGGCCAGCGAGCAAGAAATTGCTTTGGCCATAAAAACATTAAAAAAATTCGGCGCGCCCCAGGTCAGTATCTTGCATTGTTTGAGTGCCTATCCGGCTAAAGTGGCGGAGATGGATTTAAGGACTATTCCGGCGCTGGCTGAAAAATTTAAATTGGTTACGGGTTTATCGGACCATTCTTTAGGGCAGAATGCCAGTATTGCGGCTGTCAGTCTTGGCGCCATGATTATCGAAAAACATTTGATTTTAGACCGCCGGGAAGGCGGTCCGGATGCTGCTTTTTCGCTTGAGCCGGAAGAATTCGGCGATTTAGTCAAATCAATTCGGGAGGTTGAAGCGGCCTTAGGAAAGGTAAATTTAAAAATCAGCGCCAGCGAAAAGGAGAATGTTCAGTTCAGAAAATCGCTTTTTGCGGTTCAGGATATCAGAAAAGGGGAAAAATTGACAAAAAATAACATACGGTCCATCCGGCCCGGTTACGGCTTGGCGCCGAAGCATTACAGAAGTATTCTGGGCAGAATTGCTGCCCGGGATATTAAAAAAGGCACGCCATTAAAATGGAATTTAACCGGGTAATTTTTTATGATTTCAAAAAAAATAAAAGTGAATAAAAAAAACATTACGCCCGTTAGCGATGGTTTTGTGGCGCGCTCGGCAAAAAGAAGCGATGCCCAAAGCGTTTGGGAAGTCAGAAATCATCCGGCCAGCCGGGCTGTTTCCCACCAGACACAAGAGATTTCTTTAGCCGACCATAAAAAATGGTTTGCTAAAAAATATTTCAGCGGGCAGGATAATCATTGTTTTGTTTTGGATAGAAAGGGGCGAGCCGTCGGTTATTGCCGATTTGATTGGTCAAACAATGAGAAGGGCTACATTATTTCTATTGCTTTGGCGCCTCTTTATCAAGGGCGGGGATTGGGTAGCCGGTTTTTAGCCGCGGCACTAGGAAGGATAAAAACTGATAAAGATATTCTGGCCGAAGTGCTGAAGCAGAATGATAATTCGGCGAAGTTGTTTGAAAAAAATAATTTTAAAATTTATAAACAAGACAAAATAAAAATTTGTTATAAATATGCCGGCATCGGTTTAGAGGCGGCCAACGGGAAAAAGAAAATTGTTCTGATTTGTTTTTATGATAAAATTTGTTTAAGCCTTAAGGCCCTTTCCGCCAAATTAAAAGAAGCGGGACACGAAACGCACATTATTTATTTTAAGGATGATCGGGCTTTAGCGATTGATAAATTTAAAAAAAATTCCATTCAATACCAAATGCTCTGGTTGGATCAGTTTTGGGGTTGCGGGCAAGATGTTAATATTATCAGCGCCAAAGAATGGCGGCTTTTAACCTCGCTGGTGGCCAAGATTAAACCGGATGTGATCGGCGTGAGCGTGCGTTCCGTGCATAAAAAGCTGGCTAACGAGACGGCTAAAAAATTACGCCGTATCGCGCCCCAGGCCACTTTTTTGGCCGGCGGTTATGGTCCGATGCTGGAATTAAAAGATTATTTAAAAGATTTTGATTACGCTTGTGTCGGTGAGGGTGATGATGTGATCGTGTCTTTTATTGAAGCGGCTGATCCCAAAAAAATTCCCAATATTGCTTATTTAAAAAACGGCCAAATTATCTTTAATGAAATTTTACCACCGGCGGATTTGGATAAACTGCCTTTTCCGGATTGGCATTTTGACAATAAGTATTTAATTGATAATAACGAAATTAAAACCGGCAACTCTTTTTATGACAGCCAAACCTATATTATTTTCTGCGGCCGAGGTTGTCCGTCAAGTTGCACTTATTGCATGGCTTGCCATTGGCATTCAATGCTTAAGCCTTATGATGCTAATTTCCCGAAATTCCGCGTTTGTTCTCCCGAGCGGGCGATCAAGGAGCTGCTCTACGCCAAAAAACATTTTAATATTAAATACGCGATTTTAAAAGACGATATTTTCGGTCTGGATGAAAAGTGGCTGTTTAAATTTATGGATCTTTATGACAAAAAAATCGGTTTAGAATTCAGCTGTTTGCTGGACGAACGGTTTACTACTGAAAAGAAATTAAAACGCCTCTATCGGTCTGGTTTGCGTAAAAGTGTTGTCGGCATCCAATCGGCTAATGAAGAAATAAGAAAGCGGGTTTTTACCCGTTATATCAGCGATGATCGCGTGGTGGCTTATGCCAGGATGCTGGAAAACCACGGCTTGCAAATAAGGTATGACATTATTGGTTGGAATATTTTTGAAAACCGCGAGACTTTGCGGGCGGGTATGGATTTTCTGAAACGTTTGCCGAAAAGTTTAGATACCTGCGCTTTTGAGTTAAAAATGTTTCCGGGCAGTGATATTTTAAAAAAGTTTCAGTCAGAAAAACCCAAAGCCTTATCCCGCGATGAATATACCTTTTGGGCGGTTATCCATCAGATGGTTTTATTTTCGCCGGAGACCGAAAAGATTGCTTTTGATTTAGTTGAAAAGCCGCCCTATGATGCAAAAAAAGCGTTGCGTCTTTTCCGCCGGCAGATTCAGGAACGCTCGGCCAAAATGAAGGTTATTGCCATCAACGATATCGAAAAAAATTGCCGTATTATGAATGATCGGGTGGCGCTGAGAGAAACCAGAGAACCCGGCATTACCAGTTCGGAGATGAATCGTTTAATGAGCGGTATGTCGGCTAAGAAATTTATTAAGCAAGGCACGGTTTTAAAATGGGAATATCTGCAAAGTTCTTACGGCGGCATTCGCGGTCGGGGATCAAATAAGTAGAATAAAAGATTTTTATGAAAAAAGAAAAATTAGCTCTGTTGGGCGGGCAGCCGATTCTGAAAAAAACACTGGCTCTATATAATTCTTTGGGCCAAGAGGAAAAACAGGCGGTGGCTCGGGTGATGGATAAAAAAATAATTTCTGATTTTATCGGTCGGGCCGGCGATAAATTTTTAGGCGGGGAGCAGGTCAGAAAATTCGAAGCGGCTATGGCGCAATATTTAAAAGTAAAATACGCGGTCAGCTTTAATTCCGCGACCACGGCGCTTCAAGCGGCGGTGGCGGCGCTGGGTTTGGGGCCGGGTGACGAGGTTATCACTTCGCCGTTTACGATGAGCGCGACCGCCAGTGCTATTTTATTGAATAATGCTTTGCCGGTTTTTGCCGATATTGATCCGGATAATTTTTGTCTGGATGCGGCTTCGGTTGAAAAAAATATTACGCCACGCACCAAAGCGATTTTAACGGTTAATATTTTTGGCGGCGCGTCGGATTTTGATAAGCTTTTAGCAGTGGCGCGGCGGCATAATTTGCCCGTGATAGAAGACAACGCGCAGGCCATCGGCGCTAAATATAAAAATAAATTTTTAGGTACAATCGGCGACGCTGGGGTTTTTAGTTTTAATGTCCATAAGCACCTACAATGCGGCGAGGGCGGAGTTTTGGTGACCAATAATAAGAAAATCGCTTGGCGGGCGCAATTAGTGAGAAACCACGGAGAAGTGATTATGGATGATCTTAAAGAGCAGGGGGTTTATGAACCGATTGTCGGCAGTAATTATCGGTTAAACGAATTACTCGCGGCCGTGGCAGTGGAACAGCTGAAAAAGATAGAAAAATTAAACAAGCCGCGCTTGGCGTTGGCGAATTATTTAAGCTTGCGGTTAAAGAAGTTTGGCTGGTTGGCGCCGGTAAAAGTTTTAAAAAATTCGACCCATGTTTATTATGTTTATCCGTTTAAATTTTTTGCCCAGCGAGCCGGCTTTAGCCGGGCGGTTTTTGCCGCCGCAATGGCGGCCGAGGGTTTTCCGTTGAATGAGGGGTATGTCAAACCGCTTTATCTGATGCCGCTTTACCAGAAAAAAGAAGTTTATTCGCGAAGCCGCTTCCCGTTTGTTTCCCGAGAATATTCATTAGCCATAAATTATCGCCGGGGTATTTGTCCGGTTGCCGAACGGCTTTATGAGAAAGAATTATTATTAACCACTATTTGCCGGCCGCCGCTGACCAAAAAAGAGATGGATTTATTTATTGGTGCCATAGAGAAAATATTTACCAATCGAGAGGAGCTGATTAATTATGAAAAGAGAAAAAAATAAAATTAAACCCATAGGCAAAATTTTATTCGCCGCGCAGGATCCGGGCGGATTTAATTCTTTGGCGCCGGTGATTAAAAAAATTGTCCGGTTGGGTTTCAGCTATAAAGTTTTTTTAGCCGAGGGGTCGCTTCGTTTTGCCGAAAAAACGGGAATAGATTTTATTGATTGTTCATTTTTGACGCTGGATAAAATTATCAAAAAAGTCGATGAATTCGCACCCGATATTGTCGTTGTGGCCACCAGCGATGGTTTATGCCTGGAAAAAAATATTGTGGCTTGGGCAAAAAAACGGGCTATCTTTTCTGTCGCCTTGATTGATTTTTGGTCCAGGCACAATGCCCGTTTTTCTAATCCGAAAACGAGCGACCATGCTTATATTCCTGATATTATTTGTGTTGTTGACGCCTATATGAAAAAACAAATTATTGCCGAGGGCGTAGCGGCTAATAAGGTCAAAATTACCGGTAACCCTTTTTTTGAGAGCTTTGGTTTGGTAAAAAAGAATAACGGCCATTATATTCTTTTTGCTTCACAGCCATTTTCAGAAGCTCGTTTTAGATTTCGCGAGATAGCTAATCTGCCGATTTTTAACGAAGTAGAAATTTTTGCTGACATTGTTAAAATTTTAGAGGAAAAGAATATTCGCCTGCCCATCTTGATTGGTTTTCATCCTTATAGCAAGAATCGGAATAAATATAATAAAATTATAAAAAAATCAAAAATAAAAATTATTGCTTCAGGTAAAGAAACGGAAAAATTAATAGACCAGGCGGATTTAGTTATTGGCATTAATACGGTTATTTTATTTCAGGCCGCCATGATGGGCAAAAAAGTCATCAGTTATCAGCCAGGAATTAAGCCAAAGGAAGATCCGCTTTTTAGCAATCGGCTGGGACTTTCTTTGCCGGCCTATGGTTTTAAAAAATTAAAACAGCGGCTGGAGGAAGTTTTTGGACAACGCCAGCCATTAAAAAAGCTGGCAAAAATCAGAGGCCAATATGTTTTTAGCCGGGCGACTGATAATGTTTTAGGAATAATAAATAAATCATTAGCTAAAGCATTAAAAAAATGAAAAACATTGCGGCTATTATTCAGGCGCGTGTCGGTTCAACGCGCTTGCCAAATAAAATATTTCTGGATTTGAAAGGGCGGCCGGTTTTAGCCAGGGTTATTTTGCGCTTGCAGCAGTCAAAATATATTAATAAGATTATTATTGCTTCGCCCGATACGCCGCAAAATGATATAATTCATAAGTTCGTAAAAGAAAATTTTCCGGCTGTCGGTGTTTGCCGCGGTTCGGAAAATGACGTGCTGGACCGGTATTTTAAGGCGGCTCAAGAATCATCAGCCGATATTATCGTGCGCATAACCAGCGATTGCCCGCTGATTATGCCGAGTGTTGTTGACGGAGTTGTCGGCGAATTAATTATGAGAAAGGTTGATTATGCGGCCAATGTTTTGGGCCGGCGGACTTTTCCGCGGGGGCTGGACACGGAAGCTTTGACTTTTGCAACCTTGGAAAAAATCTGGCAGGAAGCCCGAGATTCGGCCGACCGCGAACATGTGACGCTTTATTTACGCCGGCATCCGGAAATTTTTTCTACCGTTAATTTAGAGAATGAACAAGATTGGTCCGCCTATCGTTTGACCTTGGATGAGCCGGAAGATTATGAAGCCATAAAAAAGATTTATGATTCATTGAATGACGCGGAATTGACGAATCTTAATAAAGTGGTCGATTTTTTAAAAGAACATCCGGAGGTTGTTAAAATTAACCGGGCGATTGAACAAAAAAATGCCAAATACTGATTTAAAAATTATTGCTGTTATTCAGGCGCGGATCGGTTCAAAGCGATTGCCGCAAAAAGCCTTAAAAAAGATTATGGGCAAGACGCTGATTGAGTGGATTTATTATCGGCTTAGATTTTGCCAAGAGCTTAACCAGATTATTCTAGCCACCGCTGATACGCCGGAGAATGATATTTTAGCCGGTCATGCCCAGGCAATTGATTTGGCAGTTTTCCGCGGCAGCGAACAGGATTTAATCAGCCGGCTGTTGGGCGCGGCCAAGGAATTTAACGCTGACGCTGTTGTTAGGATAACCGGCGACTGCCCGTTAGTCGATGTTCAATTAGTGGATAATTTAGCCGCGGTCTGGCGGGAAAAGCCTTCATTAGAATATGTGTGCAACATCTTCCCGCCGACATTTCCTGATGGTTTAGATATAGAAGTTATCTCCCGCGCAGCGCTGGAAAGATTGGATAGGGAGATAAAGGATGAATTGCACCGCGAATGGCTGACCACAAACTTTCTGGAAAATCCAACGCAGTTCAAAATTAAAAACATCAGCAGCGAAGATAATTTATCGCAATGGCGCCTGACGGTGGATTATCCGGAAGATTTTGAGCTGGCGGAGAAAATTTTTGAAAAATTGCATCAGCCGGGCCAAATTTTCGGCCTGAAAGAAATTTTAGCGCTTTTTAAAGAAGAGCCGGTCCTGCCGGCCATCAATGAAAAATGGGTGGATAAAGATATTTTGAAAAATATCCGCAGCGCAGAGTTTCATCAATTAAAAAATAATAATTAATTAATTTTAAATTATATGAAATTAGAATTTTTAACCAGCGAAAATTTATACTTGCGCCCTTACGAGCCGGAAGACGCCAAGCTGATTTTTGGTTGGTTTAACGATCCGGAAACAACTTATTATATGTTTACCGGACAAAAACCAAAAACATTAAAGCAAATAGAGGCTTTGATGCAAGAGGATACTCAAGCGGAGAAAAACGCTATTTTTATAGCGATAGAAAAAAAATCCAGCCAGCCCATCGGTTTGGTCGGCCTTTATGAAATTCATCAGACAGCCAAGAAAGCCGAGATGCGCATTATCATCGGCAATAGCGATTTCCGCGGCCGGGGTTATGGCACAGAGATGACGGAGATGATAAATTTTTATGGTTTTGACCGGTTGAACCTACACCGCATCTACTTGGGCGTGACAGCCGAAAATAAAGGCGGTGTCCATGCTTATGAAAAAGCCGGTTATGTCCGCGAGGGCTTGTTGAAAGACGATGTCTATCGCAACAGCCAATATTATGACGCGGTGCGCATGGCGATTTTACGAGATGATTATTATGAAAAATGGCATGCTAAACATCAAAAACTTTTCGGTATCCAAAAGAAAAAATGACGAAAATAAAAATGAAAAAATTTAAAGCTGCGGTCATTGGCTGTGGTAATATCGGTGCGGCGGCTGGTAATTATAATAAAGCTGTCCAACCGGCTACGCATGCCGGCGCTTATTTGGCGAATAAAAAAACCGAGCTGGTCGCTTTGGTGGAAAATAATAAAGAACACTGGCCGTGTTTGGAAAAGACCTGGCGCAATATAAAAATTTATCCGTCAGCCGAGGCAATGTTTAAAGATATTTCGCCGGATATTGTCTCTATTGCCGCCTCAACCGGCGCGCATTATGAATTAGTTATGACAGCGGCCAGAAACAGCTGTCCGGTGATTTTGTGCGAAAAGCCGATTGCTTATGATTTAAAACAGGCACAAGCAATGATCGAAATTTGCCGAAAGAACAAAGCGCAGTTATTTATCAATCACATGAGGCATTTTGACCCATTATTGCAAAAATGGTGCGCTAAGATTAAAGGCGGTTTATTGGGGCAGATTTACCAAGGCAATATTTATTATTATAATGGTTTATTTAATAACGGTACTCACTTAATTGATTTATTGCGCATGTGCTTGGGTGATCCAGTAACAGTGCGCGCTAAATATAATCTTGAGACATCATCAAATCAGGAAGATTTAAACACGGACGGGGAATTAATTTTTGCCGGCGGCGCGCGAATTGTTTTGCAATCGCTGAGCAAAAATTATGGCCACTTTGAGATGCGGCTGTTTGGCGAAAAAGGTATGGCCAATTTTACCAATCTTTTATACGAAGTTATTTATCGCCGCAAAACAGCCAATAAATATTTTAAAGGTTTTTTTGAATTAGTTTCGCCGGGTAGCAAAGAAGGCTCGCCGCGGAGCTTTATGGTCTCTTCAATTAATCATGTGGTTTCATTTTTAGAAAACAAAGTTAAGCCGGTCAGTAGTGGCGAAGACGGTCTGGCGGTGTTAAAAATTTTACTGGCCTTAAAGCAGAGCGCCGACAGCGGCGGTAAGGTTGTAAAATTATGAGTGATTTTAAAGGCAAAAAAATTCTGATTTTTCAGCAGCGCGGCTGGGCCATCAATGTCGGTCATTTTTTGGCTAAAAAATTACAGGCCGAGGGCTGTGAATTGGCGGCTTTAACTCTACGCCGGACAACGCATAATTTTATTATCAGCCAGCAGGATGTAAATTATAAAAAAATACTGAATGTTGATGAGATTATTGAGAATCCGCATAAATTTATCAAAGAAGATGATTTAACGCTGGAAAAAATTTGCGCTGAATTGAACCTCGATTCAGTCTGGGGACTTTTACAGAGCAATCGGTTATTGGTGCGCAGTTATGGTGATAAATATTTTTATAGTTTTTCCCAGAATGTTTCCGATAAATATATAGCTGATTATGTCAAAGCCTATTATTCGGCGGTCAAGAATTTTTTAGAAGAATTTAGGCCGGATCTAATCATTACTGCCGCCGCCATCTATGACGGCCACGCTTTTCTGCATCTTTTAGCCAAAAAATATGATATTCCGGTTGTGGCATTGACCGATGCTAAAGTGACCGATTATTATTTTTTCACTTATAGCTATAAAAATGACAACGGTGAATTTTTTGACCGGGTGGACGCGCTGAATGAGAAGCGGGTGGAAACCGCTAATCGGGAAAAAGCCAGCCGGTATATCAGGGATTTTCGGGATAATTTCTTTCAAACTGAATGTGCCGTCCGTTGGGAAATGAATAAAAAAAAGAAAAGCTTTATCCAAAAAATCAAATGGGAAATTTCGCCTTATAAGCAGATAGCCGGCTGGTATTTAAAAAAACGCCGGAAAAATTTTATAAAAAATGTCGGCCCGACGACCGATTGCCGGCCGCCGCGGATAATCTGGCGGGATTTTTACGCGCAAAAAAAATATCTTAAATTCGCCAGGAATTTTGATTATTATCCTTTAGAAAAAATCGGTAACTGTGTTTATTTTCCGTTGCAATACCAGCCGGAAGCGACGATTGATCTTTTTGCCCCATATTTTAACAATCAGCTGGATTTAGCGCGGCAGATTGCCATGTCGTTGTATCGGCTTTCGGGCAAAGATGTTTTAAAAAAAGCGAAGTTGGTTTTGAGCCCCAATAGCACCACTCTGGCCGAGGCCGCTTTTTTCCATAAGCCGGCCATTCAGTTTGGCGATTTAGGCACAACTTTAAAGTTGCCTAATGTCCAAAAGCATACTGACATGACCACTCTATCAAAAAAAATAAAAGAGATGCTTAGTTTAAATCTGGATACGCCGGAATACAACAGGCGGCTGGAGAACTATGTGGCCGCGGTATATGACGTTGGTTTTAAATTTAAATATGCGATATTATGGCGGAATAATGAAGGCGACAAGGAATTTTTTTGGCAGATTTATAAAAAAGAAATTAAAAGAATTTTAACAAAATGACAGGCGGTTTTAGCGGGAAAAAAGTATTAATATTTCAGCAGCGCGACTGGGCTTTAAGCATGGGCCGGCTTTTAGCGCAAAAATTACAGGCTGAGGGCTGCGAGCTGGCGGCACTGACCTTGAAAAAAAGCACACATGATTTCATTCTCAGCCAGCAAGAGGTCAAATACCAGTATGTCGTTAATATTGATGAGATTTTTGCCGACCCCGATAAATTTTTAAGTTCAGATGATAAATTTACTTTAAAAGATGTTTGCGATAACTTAGGCGTTGATTCCGTTTGGGCGCTAATACAAAGCAATCGTCTTTTAGTCCGTTCATATCAAGAAAAATATTATTACAGTTTTTCTCAGCATGCGCCGGACGAATACATTATCAGTTATATCAGGGCCTATTATAAAGCCATCAAAGAATTATTAGAAAAGTTTAAACCGGATTTGATTATTACCGCCGCCGCCATTTATGAGGGCCATGCTATTTTAAATTTATTAGCTGACCGGATGAAAGTTCCTATGGTGTGGGTGGCTGATTCTAAAGTGGTCGGCTATTACTTTTTTGCTTACGATTATAAAGCCGACCGCGGTGAATTTTTTGACCGGGTGGACGCGCTGAATGAGAAGCGGGCGGAAACTGCTAATCGGGAAAAAGCCAAGCAATATATCAGGGAATTTAGGGAAAATTTTTTGCAGCAAGAAATTACCAATCAGTGGGAGATAAATAAACGCCAGCGAACATTTTGGGAAAAAATAAAAATTGAATTATCGCCTTATCGCCAAAGCATTGGCTGGTATCTTTATGGCCGGTCAAAAAATCTTATAAAAAATATCGGTCCGGCGCCTGATTGCCGGCCGCCGCGGATATTACTGCGCGATTTTTATGCTCGAAAAAGATATTTAAAATTTATTAAAAATTATAATTATTTTCCATTGGAAGAGATTAATAAATGCATTTTTTACCCGTTGCAGTTTCAGCCCGAAGCGACTGTTGATTTATTCGCGCCTCATTTCAATAATCAATTGGAAGTGGCGCGCCAGATCGCCATTTCTTTGCCCGGCGATTACACGTTGGTTGTAAAGATGCATCCGGGGATGGCTGGTTTGATGTCGCCCTCATATCTAAAAAAATTAGATCGCACGCCTAATGTTAAGCTGGTTGATTATCGGATTTCTTCAGAAAAAATTATCAAGAAAGCCGATTTAGTTATTAGTTCGGTCGGCACCGCTTTAGTTGAGGCTGCTTTTTTTCATAAGCCGGCCATCCAGCTGGGCGATCTCGGCACGACTTTAAAGTCGCCGAATGTGTTCAAGCACACTGATATGACCACGCTGCCAAAAAAAATCAAAGAACTTCTAGCGCTTAATTTAAAAACCCCTGAATTTGAAAGAAAATTAGAAAATTATGTTGCCGCAGTATATGATGTGGGCTTTGAATTTAAATATGCCACTTTTTGGCTGAAAGGAAAGGGATATGATAAAGAAAATTTTTGGAAGCTCTATAGGAATGAAATCAGCCGTATTTTCCAAAAAGAATCAAAATCATCCAAAACCAATGAATAAGTTTTATAAAATCATAAAAATTTTATGCTATTTTGAAAACCCGTGGATAGTAATCAGGTTTTATCGCGGTGATTTTCAGAAAGGGGAACCATTATTAATCCGGCCGAGAAACGGCCAGCCGTTCATGGTTAGCCGCTGGAGCGATCGATGGATGACAGATAAAATTATTGCCGGCGGTCAGATAATAACGGATAATAAATATATTATTGAAGACAATGTTTATCTTAGGCAGGGAACTTCTGATACCTTCATCTATAAAGAAATATTCGTTGACAAATGCTATCAGAATTACACGGCCGGTCTTGATGGAAATAGTTTGGTGATTGATATCGGCGCGCATATCGGCCTTTTTGATTTATATATTAACTCGAAATGCCGCCAGATCTTCGCTTATGAGGCCCAGCCGGATAATTTTTTTTTAGCGCAAAAAAATATTGCCAGCTATGGCGCTGGCAATATTTCATTATTTCAAAAAGCTGTTTGGTCGTCTTCCGGACAAAAAGTATTTTTGGGTGTTGAACAGGCCGGTCAAACAGGGGAATACGCAATATTTCCCGATGAGCGGACGGCAGAGGATGGATTCGCTGCGGAAACCATAAGTTTAGCCGATATTTTTGTCACAAATAAAATCATTGCCTGTGATTTATTAAAAGTTGATATTGAAGGCGCGGAATACGAGGTTTTAATGAAGGCACCGGATAATATTTTTGATAAGATTGGGAGAATTTGTTTGGAATATCATCCTGATTTGACCGGTCGACAAACAGTGGCAAGTTTAAAAGATTTTTTAATTGATCGCGGTTTTCAAACAGAAATTAAAAAAATTAACGGATTAACCGGTCTATTGTATGCAAAAAAACAATAATTCAAATTTAAAAATTTCCTGTATTATTCCGGCTCATGACCGCAATAATCTTCTTTTGGAGGCGATCGGTTCGGTTTTAAGCCAGAGTTGCCAGCCGGAAGAAATAATCATCGTCAATAATGGTTCCGCGGCTGTTTCTTTGCCTGATGAGATAGTCTCAAGGGTCAGGGTTTTTGATATTTTGCCGCACGCGGGCGTGGCTCAGGCTAGAAATTTTGGCGCCAGCGTCGCCCAGGGGGATTTTCTAGCTTTTTTGGATGACGATGATTTATGGAATACTGATTATTTAAAAAACGTATCAGAGGCTATTAATGATGGGGCGGTTTGTGCTATTAGCCGATTGGACAAATTGAAGAATAAGGAAATCTCTGGTTTTAAAAACGCCGATAATAAAATAACAATAAAAAATATTTTAATTTTTAATCCCGGCCTTACCGGTTCAAACATTGTGGTTGCCAAAAACATTTTTTTTGCGGTTGGCGGTTTTGACCCAAAATTACCGCCGTCGGAAGACAAAGCTTTAATTCTAGAAATTTTGCGTGCCGATAAAAAAATAGTCACCCTGCCTGATAATCAGGCGATTATCAGAGTGCACAATATGGGGCGCCTGACGGACGGCGATAAAATGATTAGCGGCATCCGCCAATTTATGATTAAATATAAGCATTTAATGAACCAGCAGGAATATTTATTTAATCTGTTAAAAATCTATCGTTATCGCCGGCAGCAGGGCGAAAAAAAGATTATTCTTTTGCAATTTTTAGTTAAATTATTATATCTTTTTAAAAAATTATTTTGATGGCCAATAATAAGAAAATAGAAAAAATTAATTTAAGCGAGAAAGAATTATTAAACCAGGGATTGAAGTTCCATCGAGCTGGAGATTTTGGGGCGGCGGAAAAAATTTACAGGCAGATTTATATGCAAAATCCCGCCTGTGCTGATGTTTTTCATCTGAGCGGATTGATTCTGTATCATTTCGGCAGTTTTGAGTCGGCCATTTATTGGATTAATCGGGCCATCAGCTTAAATAATAAAGCGCCGCAATATTTTTATAACAAAGGCTTGATTTTTTTGGATTTGGAAAAAGCCAAAGAGGCCAAAGAATGTTTTGGTCTGGCTTTACAGAAAGATGCTGATTATGAGCCGGTTAAAAAAATATTAAAGGAATTAAAAAAATAGCATGCAAAATAATAATCAAAAATTGGTTTATATGGGCTGCGGCCATCATCGCATGGCCGGCTTTTGCCACGTTGAAATAAATATTGGGAAAAATAAATCCGGTCCGCCGGACATTCTGGCTGATATGACCGAGCAGCTGCCGCTAGAAGATAATTCTGTTGATCTGGTGTATTCTCGGGCCACGCTAGAACATTTAACTTATCGCGAGCTGATAAATAATTTTTTAGAGTGCCAGCGGATTTTAAAAACAGGGGGTTATTTGCGGGCGGTCGTGCCGAGTTTTGATTTATTTATCAAAGAGTACGAGAATAAAATTTATTGGCCGGACTTGAAGGGGTCGCCTGATTTTCCTAATGAAAATTATGTTGATAGTTTCGTATTTAACGCGCTTTATCACGACCATTATTATCTGCACAATTTTGATACCTTGGCGCGCGCGTTGCGAAAAACCGGTTTTGACAACGTTGTTGAATGTGGTCCGGGGGAGACGAATGTTAAATCAGCCAGCCACGAATTGCTTGAAGCAGAAATTGCCAGGCACGGCGAGATAATTATAGAAGCAAAAAAAACCGGCCGAGAACCGGAGATTGAAAAATATGCCCCAGTTTATCCCAAAAATCAGTTTAAAAAAATACTGGCCAAATATTTTAATATTAAGATATCATCTTATAAAAAAAGAAAACCGATGTTTCCCCAGCGGGGCTGGTTTAGGGAAAAAATTAAAAATATCAGAAAAAATAAAAGCAATAATTTTATTATTTCCGGTTCGCATGGCCAAGCGGATCGCCAGCCGCGCTGGGAAAGCCGGCTGGATCTGTCAGCCGGCGAGGCGGTTGTTCGCGGCCGGGATTAGTCGATATATTGGGTGCCGGTGGAGATTTTTTTCCAAGCGCCAAGATCCCGATTAAATATTTTTTCCAGCCGTTCTATTTCCGGCAAATAAAGATCAATTAATTTTTGCTGCAGCACTGCCGGCATTGTTTTGAAAGACTTGCGGCGGTTGCTGGTTTTTTTTAAAGTTTGGCGGATAAATTGGTCAATTTTCAGGCCGGTTTTTAACAGGCGGGGATAGGCGACGATTTTTTTCCCGACGGTTTTTATCAGCCAGTTTCTTAAAGAAAAGAATAATTTTACTTCCAGGACGGTTTTAGGCGCAGTGACATTAACTTTTTCATGCAGGGATCGGGGAACAAAGTTTTCATCAACTTCTAGAAAATTATAGACATTTTTGACCGCGGCTGCCGGATCTTTCTTTAAATCATCATGGAATAAAACCAGCATTTGTTCGGGCGGAAAATACTTGGCATAGCGTTCCAGGCAATCGGCAAAAAAACCGTATTTTAGAAAATCGCTTTTTTCATTAACAAATGTTTCCAGTGGCGGTAATTTCCATTGTGATTTGACGTGATAATAATGGGTGTAAAAAAGCTCGATCGGATTGCGTATGATGGCGATAATTTTAGCTGTTGGGAAATTTTCATGGATCCGGCGCGGCGTTTCTTTATCATATAAATAGATAACGCTGAATTCGCCTTTGATTTGCCCTGGCTGATAATGTTCAAAATGCTTTTTATACCAATCGAGGCCGCGTTCGTAATTTGAGCCTTCATTTAATACCTGGCTTTTGATGAAAAAAAAGTTTTCCTGATTGAAAAAATTAACTTCTTTTACCCTGGAAAAACAAATTTGCGGATGTTGGGCCAGGCATTTAGCCAGCCAGGTAGTGCCGGTCTTGGGCGCGCCGATGCCAATGAAGTCAACTTGAAAATTTTGGTTATTCATTTTGGTGAAGCGATTAAAAATTATTTATTGATTAATTGTAAGGCCGCATTATTGGGCGAGTTAATTAATTTGTGGATTATTTCTATTGACAGCTTTCTTTTGATTAGGCTACCCTTATTATATAAAAAGGTATCAAGAGGTGTCAATGAGTATCAAAATGTTTAAAGAAAAAAAATACAATTTAAACTATCTTAAGCAATTGGAAGCCGAAAGCATCCATATCATTCGAGAAGCGGTAGCCGAATTCAAAAATCCGGTTATGCTTTATTCTATTGGCAAGGATTCTTCGGTTAATCTGCGTCTAGCGCAGAAAGCATTTTGGCCGGCACCTATCCCTTTTCCGTTTATGCATATTGATACTGGTTATAAATTTCATGAAATGATTGCTTTCCGTGATTATTATACTAAAAAAGCCGGCATCAAATTGATTGTTCATAAAAATGAAGAGCCGATTGCTAGAGCCATGCCGTCGCACGAAGCGCACACGGATAAGTATATCTATTATAAAAAGACTAAACCGCTGTTGGAGGCGCTAAAAAAATATAACTTTGACGCGTCTTTTGGCGGCGCGCGCCGCGAAGAAGAAAAATCGCGGGCTAAAGAAAGGATTTTTTCCATTCGCAATGAAGATGGAGTTTGGAATCCTAAGAATCAGCGGCCAGAACTTTGGCATCTTTATAATGGCCGGTTGAATGAGGGTGAATCAGCCCGTGTTTTTCCGCTGTCTAATTGGACGGAAGTTGATATTTGGCAATATATTAAGCAGGAGAAAATTGAAGTGGTACCGCTTTATTTTGCTGAAAAAAGACAGGTGATTAGGCGCCATAATGTTTATTTGCGCTTGGATAATTTTGTTCAGCCGGCCGCCGGCGAGGAAGTTATTGAAATGGTTTGCCGTTATCGCACCTTAGGCTGTTCGCCTTCCACCGGCGCTATTCCTTCGACAGCTGTCAGTTTTGATGAAATTATTGAGGAAGTGATGGTGGCAAAAAAATCAGAAAGGGAGAATCGGGCGATTGATCATGGTTCGGACAGCTCAATGGAGCAAAAGAAAAGAGAGGGATATTTTTAAATTTAATAAAAATGGTTTTTGATAACAAAAATTTTAAACAAACTGAATTATTACGGCTGACAACTGCTGGCAGTGTTGATGACGGCAAGTCAACTTTGATTGGCCGGTTGCTTTTTGATTGTCAGGCGATTTATGAAGATCAGCTTTCTTCCATTGTTAAAATCAGCCAGCAGCGAGGTTTGGCAGAAGTTGACTTGTCTCTTTTAACCGACGGTTTGGCGGCTGAACGGGAGCAGTTGATTACAATTGACGTGGCTTATCGTTATTTATCAATTCCCGGCCGGCGGATTATTATTGCCGATGTGCCAGGCCATGAGCAATATACTAGAAATATGGTGACTGGCGCTGCCGGCGCTGATGTAGCGCTGATTTTAATTGATGCACGCCATGGCTTATTGACTCAATCAAAGCGCCATTTATCCATCGCTTCTTTATTGGGTATTCCTCATATTTTAATAGTGGTAAATAAAATGGATGTTGTCGGTTATAGCCAGCAAGTTTTTGAAAAGATAAAAAAAGATATAATTGATTTTTCCGGGCGGTTGAACATTCAAGATCTGCGTTTTATGCCGCTTTCGGCCCTAAAAGGCGATATGCTGGTGAAGCGGGGTAAAAATCTTAATTGGCATCAAGGAGAGACATTACTGGAATATCTACAAAACTTACAGTTGGCAGATAGGCATAATTCAACAGACCTTCGTTTTCCAGTGCAATTAGTTGTCAGGCCGGATCAGAGTTTTCGTGGTTATGCCGGTAAAATTGAAAGTGGTTCCATAAAAAAAGGCGACGAAATAATTATTTTACCATCTCGCCAGCAAACAAAAATTAATTCAATTTTTTCCGCGGGCCGGGAAGTTGAGGAGGCAACGGCGCCTGAATCGGTTATTTTAACTTTGGCGGATAAAATAGATGTGAGCCGCGGCGACATGATTGCTAAAAAGGAAAGCTTGCCGTCAACAGTTAATGTTTTTGAAGCCATTGTTTGTTGGTTTTTTGAACAGCCGTTAAAAGAAGGCCAGAGTTATTTTATAAAACAAACGACCAAGACAACCCGGTGTTTTGCGGAAAAGATAAATTATCGGCTGGATATTAATAATCTATCTGGCGGGCCGGCCCGCCAATTATCTTTTAATGAAATTGGCGGCGTTAAGATAAAAACTATTGAACCTTTGATGGTTGATCCTTATGCCCGTAACAGGCAGACAGGCAGTTTTATTCTTATTGACGAATTGACCAACCAAACAGTCGGCGCCGGCCTGGTAGCTGAAATTTTATCGGGAAAATTATCCGCGTCGCCGATTTTTGCCAAAGCGCATTTTGGGTTTGGCAAAATTGCCAATTTGTTAAAGCGGTTTTTATCTTAAAAGATATTGTGGCAGTAAAAAAAATAATAAAAAAAATCCAAACGCTATTTGGATTTTTTTATCAGTTGTTTTTTATCGGCCGATGGCGCTTAAAACCGTCCGGATGGTTTTTAAGATAATTGCCAGATCCAAAATAAAGCCGCGATTTTTAACATAGTAAAGATCGTATTGCAATTTTTGCAGCGTATCTTGTATTGAAGAGCCATAGGGATATTTAATTTGTGCCCAGCCGGTTAGGCCGGGTTTTAAAATATGGCGGATTTGATAAAAGGGGATTTTTTCCAGCAGATCGCCGGCAAAGGCGAATTCCGGCCGTTCCGGCCGCGGTCCGACAAAAGTCATATCGCCGCGAAAAACATTCCATAATTGCGGCAATTCGTCTAATCTGATTTTACGCAGGAATTTGCCGACGCGCGTTATGCGTTCATCTTTTTCTTTGGCGCATTCAGCGCCATTTTTTTCGGCGCTGCCATCCGGCGCCAAGGCATACATAGAGCGGAATTTAATAATATTAAAGATTTTATTATTTTGTCCAACTCTTTTTTGCCTTATAAAGATCGGGCCTGAACTATTGATTTTTATCAGTAAGGCGATAATTGGCAAAAGGGATAAGGTTATAATTCCGCCGATAAACGAGACAGCGATATCAATGGCTCTTTTCATCAGCTCAAAAAAACTTTTTCGGTCGGCCATTAAATTTTGTAGAAACCAGATTTCTTCAATAGCGGAAACGGGGATTTTACCGGTTGTTTTTTCGTAAAAAGCCGGTAAATCAGCTAGAATTATATTCAGCGGAATGCATTGGTAGAGATTTTGGATGAGGTTGATATTTTTTTGAGGATTGATGCTGGTGACGACAATCTGTATTTTTTCTTTGGTGATAATTTCAATTAGATTGAAAATCAAATTAACTTCTTTAAGATCAACTATTTTTTTGATTCGGTAGCCGATCTGTGGATTATCTTTAATATATCTGATTAGCTCGTCAGTTTCCGGATTTCGCCCGATAATCAGAACATTATTAAGCAGGGCCGAATTTTTAATAAACAGATTATAAAGCTGGCGCCAAGAAACAAATAAAATAGCAAAAATCGCCAAGTTGATAAAAAGATTGGTTTTAGGAGTAATGCCGAAAAAAGGAATAAAATAAAAGAAAATAACCGCTAAGCCGGCATTAATGGCCAGCGCTTTGGTTAGCGTGATGAAGAAATACAGATTATTGCGCGCCAAGCTCAAATCGTAAAGGCCGAGGATATAGAAGACCAAGAGCCAAAGCAAATAGATTATAGAAAAGGGAATAAAGTGATTTTGCCATTCATTTTGCCAGTTTTGCTGGTATCTTAAAGCTAGGGTCAGGATTAAGGCCGAGTATAATATCAGGATATCCCCTAAAATCAGAATTATCCGTTTAATTTTTATTATAGTGGTACCCATGTTTTAAAGTTACTTAAATTCGGCCTTTTTGGCAAGCCCCGTTAGAAGTTGTGAAAATATAATCCTATACTAATACTAATAATTATTTTTTAATAATATTGGCGGGATAGGATTTATTTGTTATGATTAAAACGCTATGGTCAGAAAAATTAAGCTTTTAACTTTATCGGTGGCAATTTTAGCCGGCTTGGCAGGGGCCGGCAGGGTTTTGGCTTTTTCATCCGGTGAAAAAGTTATTTTTAATGCTGATAGAGTCTATGATGCCCAAAACCGCTCTCAAGTCACTGCCACTTTAAGAATGGTGAGCGATAAGGCCTTGTTTTATATTGATGATGATTGGTGGAATAAATTAAATTCTTATAATCTAGCTAACGCGGCTATCGTCAACTTAGCTAAAGAATTTGACCAAACAATATATCCGCGTTTAACAAAAGTTTATGGCTCGGAATGGAGCCCGGGCATAGACAATGAAGGCCGGATAACGATCTTCATTGTTCAGATGAAGGAGGGGACAGGTGGCTATTTTAATTCTGCCGACGAATTTTTTAAATCGCAGATTATCAGCTCGAATGAGCGGGAGATGATTTATCTTAATTCTCTTTATTTAGGGACTAGCGGCGTTAAGGGTTATTTAGCGCATGAATTTCATCACCTGATTAATTTTTATCAAAAAGAAAAATTACATAATATAACCGAGGATATTTGGCTAAATGAAGCGCGTTCGGAATATGCCTTAACGCTTTGCGGCTACGATAATCCTTTAGCCGGTAGCCATCTAGAAAGGCGGGTTAATGAATTTAAGCGTAACCCCGCTGATTCTTTGACTGAATGGCAAAATGTTACCGACGATTATGCGCCGGTTAATCTTTTTTTACAATATTTGGTTGGCCGTTATGGGGAGGGCATCTTAACTAAAATGATGGATTTTGATTCTTCGGGTATCGCGGAAATTAATGGCGCATTAGAAAAAATCGGCAGCCAGGAAAGATTTGCGGATATTTATGCCAACTGGATTGTTGCTAACTATTTAAATAATTGTTTAATCGGTGAAGGTCAAAAGTATTGTTATTTGGATCGGATTCTAGGCTATGATCAGATACATGTTTCTCCGAGCGTCAGCAGTAATTTGTTATCACAAGAGGGTTCAATTTTTTCTTTTACCGATCGGACAAAAGATTGGGCGGGCCGTTGGTATGAAATAAATATCCCGAATTCTTCCAGTTTGAACTTGTCGGTCAGTTTTCAGGGCCAGGCCGGCGGTAATTTTGTCGTGCCTTATATTATTTATTATTTAGATGGTTCTAAAAGCGTAAAATTTCTGACACTGGATACCGGACAAAAAGGGATCGGATTGATATTGGGTTCTCCTAGCCCTGTTAAAAAAATAATCTTGATGCCCTTGAGCAAAATGAAAACGAAAAACTTTCTTAGCAATGAAACAGCTTTTGATTTTTCTTTTGCGGTTAAGGCAACTTCTGACAGTTCTATTTATTCCGCTGGTTCTCCTAACTCGGCGTCTTCGCCGGCAGCCGCTGTTTTGTCGCCGATAAAATCTAATTATCCCGACGGTTCGCTGGTGCGGGCCAGCGGCGACAGCCGGGTTTACATTATTAACGGCGGTTATAGAAGATGGCTGCAGTCTCCGCAAATTTTTTCTTTTTATTCTCATTTCAACTGGCAGCAAATTATAATAATTTCTCAAGAAGAGCTAAGCGGCTATCAAGAGGCTTGGTTGGTGCGGGCCAGCGGCGATAGCCGGGTTTATGAAATCAATGGCGATGGAACCAAACATTGGCTGAATATGACCGCGGAGCAATTTTCTGCTTCCGGCCGGAGATGGGATATGGTCTATACTATTAATAAAGCGGAGAGGAATTTTTATCAGACAGGAGCGGAAGTATTGAGATAATTAAAGATTAAATTAAATCAACGGGATGGATTTAAAATTTAAGCCTGCGGATCTTCAAGAAAATATTTCACTCGCCAATCATACCACTTTTCGCATCGGCGGGCCGGCGCGGTATTTTTTAGCGGTTAAGAATGAGGTAGAAATTTTAGCGGCAATAAAATTCGCCAGAGAGAATAATCTGGATTTTTTTATTTTAGGCGGCGGCAGCAATCTGTTGGTTAGCGATAAGGGATTTGGCGGTTTGGCGATAAAAAATCAAGACAGCAGTTTTAAAATTGAAGGGAATAAAATTAATTCCGGCGCGGGCGTGTTTTTGGGCAAAATACTTTCAGAGTCAATAGAAAATAATTTAACCGGCTTGGAATGGGCGATTGGTATTCCTGGTACTATCGGCGGCGCCATAGCCGGCAACGCCGGCGCTTATGGCCATAGTATTTCTGAATCGGTTAAGAAAGTCAGGGTATTGAGGCCGGCAGATTTGACTTTTAAAGATTTAAGCCTTAACGACTGCGGTTTTGTTTATCGAGGCAGCATTTTTAAGCAAACCCAAGATATTATAATTTCGGTTGAGCTGGAATTGGCGGCAGGCGATAAAGCCAGCAGCCAAAAATCAATCAAGGATATTTTAGCTCAGCGCCAAGGAAAAATTCCGCCTTTTCCTTCGGCTGGCTCTTTTTTTAAAAATTATCGCCTGCAAAACAAAGATTATCAGGTCGAGCCGTTGATAAAAAAATTTCCTGATTTAACCAGAAAAATCCGCAGTGGAAAAATCGGTGTTGGCTATTTGATAGAGCAATGCGGTTTAAGGGGGGCGCGGGCCGGCGGCGCGATGGTGGCGCCAGAGCACGCGAATTTTATTGTTAACGCCGGCGGTGCGACGGCAGCCGATGTTTTAAAATTAGCTGAATTATGCCAAGAAAAAGTCAGGGAAAAATTTAGCATTGATTTGGATATAGAAAAAAAATTAATCGGATTTTAATTTAATAAAGGTATTGTATTTTTTTATAATCATAGTATGATAAAAATATATAAATAAAAATTATTTAATGAATATTATTATAAAAACTAAAGATATAAAATTAAGTCCGGCAGTTGAAGGATATATTAAAAAAAGAGTAGAGGGATTAAAAAAATTTATAAAAAATTTTGACGGGGAAAGCATCCGAACAGAAGTTGAAGTGGGCAAAACCAGCCGGCGTCATCAATCGGGTGACATCTTTCGGTCAGAAATTAACTTGACTGTTGGCGGAAAATTTTTTCGCGCCGAATCGGAACAGGCAACTGTTCAGGCGGCGGTTGATGAAACGCGTGATGACTTAGAGCAGCAAATAAGAAAATTTAAAAATAAGCAAGACACTATTTTTATCCGCGGCGCGCGCAGCCTGAAAAAGAGATTTGGTTTGTCGCCGCTGGCTAGATTTAGAAAAAAACCATAGTAAAATAAACCGATTTTGGAGGAAATCGGCCATAATGAAAAAAAAGAAAAAATTTAGGGATTTTTGGAAATTAGGCAGAGATGAATTCAATACTCAGTATTTCAGTATTTCCAAAGACCATGAGCTCGTTGTCCACGAAGGCAACTATCAATATAATGTATATGATCTCACGCAAAAATTTGGCGCACCGCTGGAGGTGGCGTTTCCTTTTATCGTGGAGAAAAGATATTTAGATTTAGTTTCAACTTTTAATTTCCATATTAAAGATCAGGGATATAAGGGCCGGTTTTTTTATCATTATCCAATGAAAGTCAACCAAAACAAGGAATTTGTTTTGCCGCTGATTTCCGAAGGAGCAAATTTAGAAACTAGTTCTTATAATGAACTTTGGCTGGTGCGCAAGCTTTGGGAACAAGACCAATTTCATTCGCGCATCCGCGTGATTTGCAACGGGCCGAAAACCGAAAAATATTTAGGGTTAATCCAAGAATTAAAAGAAAAGGGACTTTTTATCATTCCGATTATTGAAGATATGAATGAGTATGAATCGTTAAAAAAATATAAAGGTGATGTCGGTGTGAGGGTAAAGCTGGGAGTGAGAATAAAATCACACTGGGATAAAAAAAATGACCGCTATGGTTTGTCGCCGGATGAAATTTATGAGCTTGGACGTATCCGCAATTTGAAAATTTTACATTATCATTTAGCATCGCAGATTATGGACCAAAGTGATGTTATCACGGCGGTCAAAGCGGCGGCCGAAGTATATGTTAAAGTCAAAAAAGAAAATCCGACGCTTGATACTTTGAATGTCGGCGGCGGTTTGGCAATTCCTTATGAAAAGAAAAAACACTATAGCGTTAATTCGGTGGTGAAAAGATTGATTGTGGCTGTGGCTAAAGTTTGCGATCAGAATGAAACTCCGCACCCGAATATTATTTGTGAATGGGGCCGTTATATTATGGCGCCGGCGCAAATAACAATTTATAAAGTGCTTTGTGAAAAACCGATTCATCGGGCCAATGCCAAAAAATGGTATATTATTGACGGCAGCTTTATGAATGATTTGATTGATACTTGGGCGATCCACCAAAAGTGGCATATTGTGCCGGTCAATAATATGCGCAATGAGAAATTGACCCGTATTTGGCTGGCTGGTTCTTCTTGCGATTCGGATGACCGCTACACCGCCGGTGGCAGCTATATTTTGTTGCCGCGGATGGAAGATTTAGAAAATGGCGATTCCCAGTATATCGCTCTCTTAGATTCCGGCGCTTATCAGGATTCATTGGCATCGCATCATTGCTTGCTTTCTTCACCGGCCAAAGTTATCGCCCAAAATGGCATTTTAACTTTAGCTCGCCGGCGTGAATCTCCGGAGGAAGTCGGCCGGCTTTTTGGCTGGTAGTCTTGATCTTATAAAATAAAAAAATGAAAGAAATTAAACCGTTATTCAAATCAAAATCCATTGAAAGGCGGGATTTAAAACGCGATGGTTTTTGCGATAATTTAAAGCCGTTGACTTCTTTGGATTTAAATAAAGTTAAATCCGTTGATGATTTGGTGCGCGGTATGTCAAAGACAGCCTTTGGCGGTCGCAGTTTAGGCGAAGCAGCTGATACGCTGGAAGCGATGGTTCGCGATAAGGATTGTTTTGTCGTTTTGACTCTTTCCGGGGCAATGACGGTTGCTAAACTGGGGTTGTTAATCTGTGAGATGATTGATCGCGGCATGGTGCAAGCCATTGTTTCTACCGGCGCGCTAATGACCCATGGCATGGTGGAGGGTTTTGGCATGACGCATTTTAAATACAATCCGGCGATGGATGACGAGCAGCTTTTTAAATGCGGTTATAATCGCGTTTATGACACTTTGGAATTGGAAAAAAATTTAGATGATTTAGAACTTTTGGTTTTTAACGTTTTTGACAAGCTTGATCCCAATAAAATTTATAGCAGCCACGAATTATTAAAAGAAGTGGGCGCCTATTTAAATAAAAATATCGGGGCAAAGAATAGCGCCGTTTTAAAAAGTGCATATTTAAAAAAAGTGCCTGTCTATATTCCTGCTTTTTCCGATTCGGAGTTTGCTTTAGATTTGGGAATTTTTAACCGCCGGCGCAAATTAAAAAAACAGCCGGAAATTATGACTAGCGAGATGATTGATTTGGAACATTTTACTGATTTAGTGTGCCAACAGAAAAAAATTGGCATTTTTACCATCGGTGGCGGCGTACCAAGAAATTGGGCCCAGCAGGTGGCGCCTTATCTGGATTTAATTGATAAGCGGGTGGGCGGGGGCGGTCAATTTATCCGTTATCAATATGGCGTGCGGATTTGTCCCGAGCCGGTTCATTGGGGCGGTTTATCCGGCTGCACTTATTCGGAGGGCGTTTCTTGGGGTAAATTTGTCCCGCCGGAAGAGGGTGGTAAGTTTGCCGAAGTGCTTTGCGATGCGACCATCGCTTGGCCGATCATCTTGAAAGCGGTGATAGAGAGATTAGATAAAAAATCAAAAATTAGAAAGAATTAATAGTTTTTTATGAAAAAATTATACGAAACGTGGCCGTTTAATTTTGGCGCCATTCATAAGCAAGATTTTAAGCAAGCTAAAATAGTGGTGGCGCCCGTCCCTTATGATTCAACTTCTTCTTTTAAAGGGGGCATGCGCGAGGGGCCGCAAGCGATTATTGAAAATTCAAGGTATTTGGATGAATTATTGGGCGATAAAGAAGCCGATGTTTTAATTGGCGTTAAAAGCACTGATATTTTTACCTTGGATGAAATTGTTGTCAGCCGCAATTCGGCCAAAGAAGCAGTTGATGGTGTTGAACAGGCGATAGCCGGGGAAGTTTTAGCGCATAATAAAATTCCGTTGATGTTGGGCGGCGAGCATTCAATAACTCTTGGTGCAGTTAACGCGATGAAGAAAAAATATCCGGATTTATCGGTGATGCAATTTGATGCGCATACGGATTTGATTGATGAATACGAAGGATCAAAATATTCCCACGCTTGCGTGATGCGGCGGGTAATGGAGCAGGGAATAAAAACCGTGCAAATTGGCATTCGCAACATGAATACGGAAGTCGCTGATTTTATAAAAAGCCATAAGCCGCTGATTTTTGAAGCGCCCGGCTTGCCGCCGATAGAAAAAGCTTTAAAGGGCCTGACTAAAAACGTATATTTGACTTTTGATTTGGACGCTTTTGATCCATCCATCATGCCATCAACCGGCACGCCGGAACCCGGCGGGCTTTATTGGTTTGAGACGATAAAATTTTTGGAAGGCATCAGTAAAAAAATAAATATCGTCGGCGCTGATGTGGTGGAGCTGATGCCGATACCCGGTTTGCACGCGCCGGATTTCCTGGCGGCAAAATTGGTTTATAAAATTATTAATTGTATTTTAAATAAATAATATTTTATGGAAATAATATTATCCCAAGTAAAAATAAAAACATTAATGTTGGCGGTCGGGCTGGGGGCAGCGGCGGTTTTAACGCCGTTGGTTTTTCATTATTTTGGCGGCATAGATATTGGCCGGACATTTTTGCCAATGTATTTTTTTGTAATGCTCGCTGGCTTGGCGTTAAATTGGCGCTCGGCGCTTGGCGTGGCTGTATTCGCGCCGATTTTGAGTCATCTGATTTCCGGTATGCCAGTGGCGGCGATGATGCCAACAGTGATTTTGGAATTGATTATATATACTTTGGCGGCCGGATTATTTTATCGTTTGTTTAATAAAAATATCTGGTTGGCAGCGATTTCTGCAATTTTGGCTGCCAAGATTATTTTGGCGGGCATATCTTTTTTACCAATTCATTTTACTACGCCGTCATATATTATAGATTCAATAAAAATCGGTTGGCGGGGGATTTTGTTGCAGTTAATTTCAATGCCATTTCTGGCTAAATATATTATAAAACTTGTGGCGGATGAAAAAATACAATAATTATTCTTTTGTTTTAATTAATCAAAGTCAGATAATCTACAAATCAAAGAGTCGGGGGTTAAAACCCTTGATTTTTTGTTTTAAAAACTATCGGCAACAAATGCGTGGTGCAATGGTTTTTGATAAAGTTGTCGGCCGGGCAGCAGCGCTGATTTTAGCGGCAGCCGGCGTGGCGCGTGTTGAGGCGCCGTTGATTTGCGCTGAAGCAATTAAAATTCTGCGGGCGAAAAAAATTGAAGTGGGATACATTAAAAAAGTAAAGAATATTTTAAACCGTACGGGCAATGATTTATGCCCAATGGAAAAATTAAGTGCGGGGAAAACGATTAAAGAGTTTAAAAAGGATTTAAATCTCCCCTAACCCCTCCTAAAGGAGGGGGGCTGTTTTTATTTTCTCCCCTTAGAGATGGCCGGGGGATTTTTTAATTAAAATAAAGCTGGATTTTTTAGAGAAAACGTTGTATACTTTGAGCAATTATATGAGTATTTTAACTAAACTTTTTGGTGATTCGTTGGGGCGAGTGATTGGGCAATATGAACCGGTGGTGGAGAAAATCAACGCATTAGAGCCGGAATTCCAGGCATTGTCTGACGAACAGTTGAAGGCCAAGACAATAGAATTGCGCGAGCAATTATCTGGCGGCAAAACCCTGGATGATTTGCTGCCTGAGGCTTTTGCGGCGACGCGCGAGGCAGCTAAAAGAACGCTGGGCCAGCGGCATTTTGACGTGCAGTTAATCGGCGGCATGGTCTTGCACCAAGGCAAAATTGCCGAAATGAAAACCGGCGAAGGCAAAACACTGGTATCCACTTTAGCGGTTTATTTGAACGCTTTATCTGGTGACGGGGTGCATGTGGTCACGGTTAATGATTATTTATCTAAACGCGATTGTAACTGGATGGGCGCGATTTACCATTTTTTGGGTTTAAGCGTCGGCTGTATTGTCCATGAAAAAGCGTATTTATACGAACCGAAGATTCTTGATAAAGACGAGGTGACTGTGGAAATGCAAAATTTGCGCGAGGTGCCGCGACAATCTGCCTATCAAGCCGATATCACTTATGGCACCAACAACGAGTTTGGTTTTGATTATTTGCGCGATAATATGGTGGATGATTTGGCGCAAATGGCGCAACGCCAGCATAATTTTGTCGTGGTTGACGAGGTGGACTCAATTTTAATTGATGAGGCGCGCACGCCGCTGATTATTTCCGCGCCGGACATGGAATCAACAAAACTTTATGAGACATTCGCGAAAATTGTGCCGAGTTTAAAAGAAGGCGCGGATTATAATCTTGATGAAAAAATGCGGGCGGTTACTTTGACGCAGGCAGGAATTGATAGAGTGGAAAAAACGCTCGGCTTAGGCAATATTTACACTGAAGGCGGCATTAAATATGTCCATCATCTGGAGCAGGCCTTACGGGCGCAGGCGCTTTTTCATTTGGACCGCGACTACGTGGTAAAAAATAATGAAATTATAATTGTTGATGAATTTACCGGCCGTTTGATGCCCGGCCGGCGTTATTCCGAGGGTTTACATCAGGCGCTGGAAGCGAAAGAAAGCGTGCCGGTACAGAAAGAATCGCGGACGCTGGCGACTATTACTTTCCAAAATTATTTCCGGATGTATCAGAAATTAGCCGGCATGACCGGCACGGCTTTCACCTCGGCCGAAGAATTTAAAAAAGTTTATAATCTGGAAGTGGTGCCAGTGCCGCCGAATAAGCCGTTGATTCGTATTGACCGACCGGATAATGTTTACCGCACCGAAAATGGCAAATATCAGGCCGTTATTCGTGAGATAAAAGAATTACATCAAAAAGGCGCGCCGGTGCTCGTTGGGACGGCCTCCATAGATAAAAATGAATTATTGGGAGAACTATTAAAGCGTGAAGGCGTGCCGCATGAAATTTTAAACGCTAAAAACCACGAGCGGGAAGCGCAGATTATCGCCAAGGCCGGCGAGCGCGGCGCGGTGACTATTGCGACCAATATGGCTGGCCGCGGCGTGGATATAAAAATTAACGAGGAAGTTAAAAAGTTCGGCGGTTTGCATATTTTGGGCACCCAGCGCCATGAGGCGCGCCGGATTGATGACCAGTTGCGCGGCCGGTCCGGCCGGCAGGGCGATCCGGGATTTTCGCAGTTCTATGTTTCGCTGGAAGATGATTTAATGCGGATTTTCGCGCCGGAACGGATAAAAAAATTAATGGAAGTGTTAAAAATTCCCGAAGACCAGCCGATTGAAAACAAGATGATTTCGCGGGCGATTGAAAGCGCCCAGGCCAAGATAGAAGGTTTTAATTTTGATACCAGAAACCACGTCTTGGAATACGACGACGTGATGAATAAACAGCGGGAAACGATTTATCGCCGGCGCCGGGAAATATTGGCGGGCGAAAATTTAAAAGACCAAGTTTTAGAATTAGTGGATAAACAAATAATGAGAATTGTTGAAGTTCACGCGGCGGGCTATAAAGAAGATTGGAACACGGAAGAAATTTATGAAAATTTAAATAATATTTTTCCCTTTCCGAATGACGCTAGACAAAAATTAAGTGAATTCAGTTCGCGCGATGAACTGCAAAATTATTTGATCGGGCTGGCTAAAAGCGCCTATGAATTAAAGGAGCAGGCGCTAGGCGCGGAACCGATGCGGCAGATTGAGAAGCTCTTTTATTTGCGGACAATTGATATGCTTTGGATGGAACATCTGGACGAAATGGGGTACTTGCGCGATAGCGTGCGCCTGCGCGCCTATGGGCAAAAAGACCCGCTGGTGGAATATAAGCGCGAAGGCCACCGGATGTTTCAAGATTTATTGGCGGTGATTGAAACGCAATTTGTCGGTTCTATATATAAGGTAACGCTGACTAGGGAAACGCCCGTTGCCCATCATTCTTTGCCATCTGCTGCTGTGACAGAAAATAAGCCAGCCGGTAGCCAGCCGGCAGCCGGCAAAAAAACAATCGGCCGCAACGATCCTTGCCCATGCGGTAGCGGAAAGAAGTTTAAAAAGTGTTGTGGGAAATAAACATACTAACATACTTGAGAATGTAGGGATGTTAAATTTATGCCGAAAAATAAATTAATTTTGCCGGCGAAAATCGGCATTGTGGGTTATGGAATTGTCGGCCAGGCGGTGGCTCACGGTTTTTCGCGGCCGGAAATCAGAGACAATTACGAGATATTGTTTTATGATAAATATAGGAAATCGGTGCCATTGGCGAAAGTTATTAAAGACAGTGAGTATATTTTTATCTGTTTGCCAACGCCCATGCAGGATGATGAGCGGGGGATTGATCTATCTATTATCAAACAATCAGTCAAAGAAATTGCCAGGTACGCGCGCGGGACTGACAAAATTATTATTATCAAATCAACAGTGGTGCCGGGGACAACGGCGGCGCTTGAAAAAGAATATTCTGATTGCCAATTTTGTTTTAATCCGGAATTCTTGACCGAAGAAAATTATTTAACAGATTTTTTGAACGCGGATCGAACCGTCGTTGGTGCTAATAATGATTTGGTTTCGCGGCGCGTGGTTTCTTTATACCAGCAGCGTTTTCCCGGCTTGCGGATTTTTCAGACCGATCCGACGACAGCCGAAATGGTTAAATACGCAGCTAACACTTATCTCGCGACGAAAGTAATTTTCGCGAACGAAGTTTACGATTTATGCCAGTCTTTGGGCATAAAATATGAAGAGATGAAAAAAATGATGGTGGCGGATAGGCGGATATATGATTCACATCTGGATGTGACGACTGAGCGGGGATTCGGCAAAAAGTGTTTTCCTAAAGATATTGTCGCGCTATTGGGTCTCGGCCGGCAGTTGGCAGCCGATTTAAAATTGCTAGAAACCGTTTGGCAAAAAAATAAGCGAATCAGAAAGGTGCGGGACTGGGAAGAAATTCCCTTTGCGGTTTCAAAAAAGAAAAAGTAGTGGGAAAATAAAATATGAAAATTGATAAGATATTGGGCATTATCAAAGAGAAATTAGATGGCATAAATTATGCTTTTATTGGCTCGGTAAACTTATATGTTCAGGGTATCGGGGTTCAGCCAAGAGATATTGATATATTAACTACGTTGGCAGACATTAAAAAAATAGATAAAATTTTAGAAAAATATCGCATTAAAGATATCTATTTTGATGAAAGCGAGGGAAGAAATTCATACAGAAGTTTTTATAAAATTGATAGCGTTGAGATTGAGGTTTTGGGCAATGTAAACAATATTGCCCGTCAGCCAGAAGCATTAGGGCGGAAAATTTTAATAAATTTTAATGGTATTAATTTACCATGTTTTTTGTTAACTGATGAATTAGAGGCCTATAGAAAAATGGGCCGGGCGGAAAAAGTTGAAATTATTGAAAAATTTTTAGGAAATAAATAATAATATTATAAAAAATATGGAAAAAACAGGCCAGCCATATCAGCCGGAAGTTCCGGAATTGCCGGAAAACCCGATAAAACAAAAAATAACATCAAAACTGCTTGAGGCCTATAAGCGTGATTTAAAAGAAACTTCCGAACGCATCGCGGCATATGTTGGAAAAATAAGGGATAAATATCCTGATTATGAAAATTACCAGTCATATCATTTTTTAGCCGGCAGTTCGCCGACTGAGAAGCCTGTTCTAACGGATTTTTTTTCACCTGATTCGGTCGAGGAATTTATTGAGACCCTGTAAGTCAAAAAACATTATATGCCAAAAATAAAAAAGAAAAAAATCGTTGTAGCGGTTTCAGGCGGGTTTGACCCGGTTCATTCGGGGCATATCCGGCTGTTTGCAGCTGCTAAAAAATTGGGCGATGAGTTGGTGGTAATTTTAAACAATGATAATTGGTTTAGCATCAAAGGCCGGCATGTTTTTATGCCAGAGAGGGAACGAAAAGCAGTTATTGAAGCGCTAAAGCCGGTGGACAGGGTGATTTTAAGTAAACACAAAAAGTCAATAAAAGTTTATGATCGGAATTCAAAAGAATATAGTATCAGCCGGGAATTGGAAGAATTGCGGCCGGATATTTTTGCCAATGGCGGCGACCGGTTTAAAGACGACGTGCCGGAAGTAGCAACTTGTAAAAAAATTGGCTGTAAAACGGTTTTTAATGTCGGCAAGGGCGGCAAAAGTCAATCAAGTTCGTGGCTTTTAAAAGATTATTTGGATAAGGCGGGACGGAACTAATATGAGATTTAAAATTTTTGCCAAACATCCGGAGTTAAAATATGGGTTTTCGGAAAAGGCGGACGGCAATATGAAATTAAACGGTGAGCCGGAGTTTGATAAAATTATATATCACAATCGCGAGGTTTATTTTAAAAAAGAAGGCGTTTCTGATAAAATTTATTGGCCGAAAATAAATCATACCAGTGCGGTGGAAGTTGTTGGTGAAAATGGTGTAAGCGAGGGATTAAATGAGTATGACGCGTTGATTGCTGATAAGCCGAACGTTTTTTTGGCGGCCACGGCGGCGGATTGTTTTCTTTTATATTTCTATGACCCGATAAAAAAAGCCATTGGTCTGGCTCATGCCGGCTGGCGGGGGATTCTGGGCGGTATTACGAAAAATACCATTAGTGCGCTAAGAGAAAATTTTGGTTCGTTGCCGGAGAATATTTTATTAGGTATTAGCCCGGGAATTCAAGTAGACCATTTTTTCGTGCGAGAAGATGCGATAAAACAATTTGAGGAGTATAATAAATATATAAGCAAGAAAGGTCCTTCATATTATATTAATTTGCCTAGAATTATTATTGAGCAGGCGATGGCCAAAAGTGTAAAACTGGGGAATATTGAATCAAGCGGTGAATGCACTTTTCGTGATAGAGACAAATATTTTTCTTTTCGGCGAGATAAGCCAGAGAGGTTGGAAACGATGGTTGGGTATATAGGAAAAAACGAATAACGAATTATGAATTATGAAACATGGGGAAAAATTACATAATTTATAATTCGTTATTTATAATTCAATTTTTATGCAATATCAATATATCTGGGATAAAGTTTTAAATCCCGATGAAACAGTGCAATATGAATTTTCCGTCGGTTTTTGGTTTCGGTTTTTAATGACGCTTTTTTTGGGCCTGGTTATCGCCGTGGTTTTAGGCGCTTTATGCTATTATTTTGATTTGCCGTATTGGCCGGCCGGCCTTTTCGGGCTCGGTTTCTTTTTGATTTATAATTGGTATATAAAGATAGCCAATGCTTACGCTTTTACCAATAAACGGGTTATTTCCCACCGCGGCTGGCTCTGGACGCGTTTAATTACGGTTGATTTTGAACAAATAACTGATGTTATCTGCGAAGAGCCGTTTTTTGAAAAATTGATTTTTGGCACCGGCTATATGTTCATTGACACGGCCGGTACCGATACGCAAGAAATTTCCTTTATGCATTTGGCTGACCCATATAAAGCCAAAAAGATTTTAGATTCATTAAGGGCGATTTAATAATTGACATGGGGCGTTTTTTTGATTAAAGTATAATAATATGAATTTTGTTTCTAAATTTTTCTCCGCCATTTTTACTAAAAAACGAATGTCGCGGACCGCTTGGATTATTGCGGTGATTTTTTTATTGGCGATTTTTGCCGGTTTGATAAATTATCCCCAAGCTTGGAACAAATCGGTTGACTGGCTGAATGCCCGTAAAAATGAAACAACGACGTTTAAGGCTCTGCCTAATATTCCGCAGTTTTTTAACTTGCCTTTTCGGCTGGGCTTGGATTTGCAGGGTGGGACGCATTTAGTCTATGAGGCGGATTTAGCGCAAATTGAAGCCAGTGAATACAATGATTCGATGCAGGGCGTGCGGGACGTGATTGAGCGGCGGGTTAATTTATTCGGTGTGGCCGAACCGCTGGTCCAGGTGGAAACGGTCGGCGATCATCATCGGTTGATTGTTGAGTTGGCCGGCGTCAAAGATATCAAGCAGGCTATTGCCATGATCGGTGAAACTCCCTCATTAGATTTTCGCGAGGAGCGCGACGCGGCAGAAACGCAAGCGATTATTGACCGATATCAGGCTTTGCCGCCAGAACAGCAAAAGTTTTTCACCGAGGACCCGTATTTTAAAATAACGCCGCTGACTGGCAAGTATCTGAAAAAAGCTAATTTGGAATTTCAGCAAAATACCAATCAGCCGTCAATCGGTTTGGAATTTAATGAAGAAGGGGCGCAAATGTTTGAAGAAATTACCGGTCGTAGCGTTGGTAAGAAATTAGCTATTTATTTGGACGGCGCGCCGATTAGTGTGCCGAGGGTTAATGAGGCGATTGCCGGCGGCCGCGCCCAAATTACCGGTACTTTTACGATTGAAGAAGCTAAGCAATTGGTGCAGCGGCTGAATGCCGGCGCCCTGCCGGTGCCGATTCAGTTGATTAATCAACAGAGCATTGGCGCAACATTGGGCGAGATTTCTTTAAAACAGAGTTTATTTGCCGGTTTCATCGGGATTTTAGCGGTGGCTTTATTCATGATATTTTGGTATCGTTTACCGGGGTTGCTATCGGTACTCGCTTTACTTATTTACACGGCAGTTGTGCTGATGATTTTTAAATTGATTCCGGTGACATTAACTTTAGCCGGTATCGCCGGTTTTGTTTTGTCGGTGGGAATGGCGGTGGACGCTAATGTCTTAATTTTTGAACGGTTAAAAGAAGAATTGCGTTGGGGGCGATCGCTCAATGGCGCGATTGACGAGGGCTTTAAACGGGCCTGGACATCAATTCGCGATTCCAATATTTCATCATTGATTACCTGCGCGGTTTTATTCTGGCTGGGCACGAGCATAATTAAAGGTTTCGCTTTAACTTTGGCGATTGGTATTGTTATCAGTATGTTTTCTGCCATTACCGTGACGCGCAATCTTTTAAAAATTGTTGTCAGTGAAAAAATGGAAAAGAGGTTATGGCTATTTGGGATTCGCTCGGCCAACCGCCTTCAAAAACCGCCGTCGGCTCGGGTGTCGTAAAAATAATATTTATCTCCAGCCGCGGCTTATGTCTCGCCATGCTGGCGGAATAAAAATAAACAAATTAGGGGCATGGCTGCGATATATTTTTGAATGGCGGCCAGCCTCGCTCAAAAATTAATAATATGTTAAACGTTGTCGCTAAACGAAAAATATTTTACGGATTTTCTGCAGTTTTAATTATTGCGGGAATCGCCAGCACCATTTTTTGGGGTTTACATTTTGGCATTGATTTCCGTGGCGGCTCTTTATTGGAAGTGGAGTTTTTAAACCAGCGGCCGGAAAATCAGGCGATTAAAGAAAAATTAGCCGGTTTGGATATTGGCGAAGCCAGCGTTCAACCGACCGGCGAACGTGGGGTGATGCTGCGGATGAGAGATTTAGATGAAAATAAACATCAGGAAGTTTTAGAGGCGCTTAATAGTATTAGCCCATTTGAAGAAAAACGTTTTGATTCGGTCGGTCCGGTGATTGGCCAGGAATTAAAACAGCGGGCCCTGGCTGCTATTTTAGTGGTTTTAGCGCTGATTGTTATTTATATTGCTTTTGCTTTTCGCCATGTGACGCGGCCGGTGGCTTCCTGGAAATATGGTTTGGCGGCGGTAGTGGCGCTTTTTCATGATGTTTTTATTCCCGTTGGTATTTTTTCAATTCTCGGCCATTATTTAGGCGCGGAAATCGATTTGTTATTTGTGACCGGTTTGCTGACAATCCTCGGTTTTTCGGTTCATGACACGATTGTCGTCTTTGACCGGATACGCGAGAACTTGAAAAAAGGCGCGGGGCAGAATTTTGAAGAGACGGTTAATATCAGTATTAATCAAACTATTACCAGATCAATAAATACCTCATTAACTGTGTTTTTAGCCCTGCTCGCAATATACATTTTTGGCGGCGCCAGTACGAAATATTTCGCCTTATTATTAATGATTGGTATCTTTTTTGGAACCTATTCTTCCATTTTTGTCGCCAGCTCACTCTTGGTCACTTCTGAAAAATGGCGACAGGTGAGGATTGCAAAGAAGTTGGGGAAATAAGATATTATAGGTTAATCTTTTATTATCAACTGGCGAGGCAAGACCCCGCCAGTTTTTATTTTGTTGACACTTTTTTTATCCTATGGTATATTATAAATAGTAAAAATAAAGCTAAATTAGGCCCAGAGGGGGCTTAAAAAAGATGTTAAACCCCTTAATTTTGATTGGTGAAATTTTAGAGGCAATACCTAATGACCGCACAAAAGAGATAATCAGGCGGCGTTTTGGGCTGGGCGACGGCCAACGCCATACTTTAGAGGCAATTGGCCGCGACCATAATATCACCCGTGAACGGGTGCGGCAGATTGAAGAAAATGGTTTGAAAACATTAAAAAAAGAGCAGGTGACAGCTAGACTGGAGCCGATTTTCGGTTCAATCAAAGAACACTTGGCTGAGCATGGTGATTTGAAAAAAGAGAGCCGGCTTTATGATGATTTGAGCTATGTTTGTTATCCGGTCAAAGAAATTGAACGGATGAAAGCCAAAAATGATTTTTCAGAATTAGAACGTTGCCGCGCCGCTTTCTATCTGATTTTAACGTTGGGCGATCAATTTAGTAAATTGCCGGAAAGTGATCATTTTCATTCCGTTTGGACAATTAATAAGGATTCAATCAATGCTGCCAAAAAGATGGTTGATTCGCTAGTCGGCCATTTGGACTCTAAGAAGGAAACTCTTAATGAAGAGCAAGTTTTCGCGCTGGCTAAGTCAATTTTTCCGGAACTTTCCGATAAGGCCATTCGGGCTTATATTGATGCCTCTAAATTTATCCGCCAAAACCATTTGGGAAAATTTGGTTTGGCAAATTGGTCAGAAATCAGCCCGAAGGGCGTCAAGGATAAAGCTTATATCGTCTTGAAAGACGCGGGCAAGCCGCTGCATTTTGGCGAGGTAACTGATTTAATAAATCAAATTTTGCCTTCCGGCCGCCGCGCTTATATCCAGACTGTCCATAATGAATTAATAAAAGACCCGCGGTTTGTTTTGGTTGGCCGGGGCCTTTATGCGTTGTCCGAGTGGGGCTATCAGCCCGGCACGGTGGCGGAAATTATCAAGCAAGTTTTAAAAGAAAACGGCTTTTTAACTAAAGAGGAAATTGTGAAAAAAGTTTTAGAAAAAAGAATTGTTAAAGCGAATACGGTTTTAATCAACCTGCAAAACAAGAAAGTTTTTGAGCGGGATAGCCAGGGCAAATATTCTTTAAAAAAGTAAACGGGTTTTAAAGACACAAAACCCTTGCGTTAATTTTTGTTTGTTTTAAAATACAAGTAATGGAGGATTTATTTGGCTTATACATTAATTTTTTAAATTGGTTTTTCAACTCGGCTTGGATCTGGCTGCCTTTTGTTTTGGGCGGCGTTTTTTTTAATCTTTGGATATATTATATTCAGCGGGCTTATTGGCAAAGTTTTGATTGGGTGATGCTGGAAATCAAGCCGCCGAAGGAAATTTTAGAAACGCCGAAAAATATGGAAAATATTTTTGCCGGCGTTTGGAGCGCGGTCGGCAGTGTCGGCACCAAATATAAAAAATACGTCCTGGGGATGCTGCAGGATTATTTTAGTTTTGAAATCGTCGGCTTAAACGGCGAAGTCCATTTTTATTTAAGGGTTTTAAAAAAATATCGGGATTTGGTGGAAGCGCAATTTTATTCACAGTATCCGCACGCTGAGATTAAAGAAACGGAAGATTACATTAGTGGTATTCCTAGTGATATCCCTAATAAAAGTTGGGATTTTTGGGCGACTAAAGTTAAATTAGAAAAAGATTCGGTTTATCCGATTCGGACCTATCCGCAATTCATGGATAAAACAAAATTGGGGGATGTTTTTTTAGACCCGTTGGCCGGTTTTATGGAAATTATGGGTAAATTAAAATTCGGCGAGCAAATTTGGATTCAATTAATTTTTCGGCCGATGCCTGAAAGCTGGGCGAAAGCCGAAGCGCAGGAGCACATTGCTAAGTTAGCCGGCAAACCGGCGGCGGCAAAAAAAGAAGGGGCTTTTGCCCAAGATTGGCGGACATGGAAGGAATCAATAGCTGGTGTTTCAAAGGAGCTTGTGACTAATAAAGCGGCGGTGTCCGCGACAGCTAAGCCGGCGGCCGAAGCGCCGGCAAGCAAAATGATGTTTCTGACGGCCGGGGAAAAAGATATTATAACGGCGATTGAAGAAAAAATCAGCAAAAGAGTTTTTGAAACAAAACTTCAGTGGGCCTATATCGCCCGCCGCGAAATTTTTTCTCAAGCCAATGTAACGGCGGTTAATGGTTTATTCAACCAATTCACCACGTTGAACTTGAATAATTTTAAAAATGACGCTCAGTCGGCAACTAAGGCCGATTATGCCCTGACTGCCTACCGCAAGGCCTATAAACAAAGGAAGATGATAAAAACATTGCGGACTCGTTCATTTTGGGAAAAAGGCTTTGTTTTAAATACGGAAGAATTGGCCACGGTTTATCATTTGCCGACTGAACAGGTGCGTTCACCGATAACGCCGTTTATTGAAGCGAAGAAGGGCAGCGCGCCGGTGGGATTGCCCGTTGAATAAATATTTATAAAATAAAAATCTATAAAATTATATGTCTGAAGAAATAACAATTTTTGCCGAAACAAATTTCCGTGACCAGCGGGCGCGTTTTGGCATTAAAAACGCTGATCGGCGCCGCCACGTCTATATTGTCGGGAAAACTGGTACCGGCAAAACTACTCTGTCGGAAAACATGGCCATTCAGGACATTCAAAACGGCAAGGGAGTCGGTGTGGTTGATCCGCACGGCGAGTTCGCCGAAAAGATGCTGGATTTTATTCCGGCTAGCCGTATTAATGACGTGATTTATTTTAATCCGGCGGATTTGGATTGGCCGATTGCCTTTAATGTATTAGAGAAGGTTGACGCTGAACATCGCCATTTAATCGCTTCGGGCTTAATGGGTGTGTTTAAGAAAATCTGGCCTGATGTTTGGAGCGCGCGAATGGAATATATATTGCATAATTCCGTGTTGGCGTTATTGGAATATCCCGGTTCGACTCTGCTTGGCATTAACCGGATTTTAGCCGATAGCGACTATCGCCATAAAGTGGTTGATAAAATTACCGATCCGTCGGTTAAGTCGTTTTGGATAAATGAATTTGCTAAATATCCGGATCGGTTTCGCGAAGAAGCGGTGGCGCCAATTCAAAACAAAGTCGGTCAATTTATATCTTCGCCGTTAATCCGCAATATCATCGGCCAGACTAAATCGTCTATTGATTTTCGCGATATTATGGATGGCCAGAAAATATTTATTGCTAATTTATCTAAAGGAAAAATTGGTGAAGATGCCAGTAAATTACTCGGCGCACTCTGTATTACCAAGCTCCAGTTGGCTGCGATGTCGCGCGTTAGTGTTCCGGAAGACGAAAGAAAAGATTTTTTCTTGTTTGTCGATGAATTCCAGAATTTTGCCACTGAATCATTTGCTACTATTTTATCGGAGGCGAGAAAATACCGTTTATGTCTGACTTTGGCGCATCAATATATCGGGCAGCTGGTGGAAGGTGATAATACAACCGTTAAAGACGCGATTTTCGGCAATGTCGGCACCATGATAACTTTTCGCGTCGGCGCGGCTGATGCGGAATTCTTAGAAAAAGAATATGAGCCGGAGTTTAATATTAATGATTTAATCAGTTTGGGTTTCGCGCAGGTTTATTTAAAATTAATGATTGACGGTTTTTCTTCGCGGCCATTTTCCGCCAACACCCTGCCGCCGATTGAGCGGGTTAATGAGATTCATACCGAAAAAATAATTCGTGTTTCTCGCGAGCGCTATACTAGGGCGCGCCGGGAGATTGAAGAGAAAATAGCCAAATGGAGCGGCATTATGAACGATGAACCGGAAACCATCAGGTTAAAACCGTCTTTTCCAAAGCAGGCAGTTCAAAAAGCCGCGCCGCCGAGCGGGCCGATTTTTATTGATAAGTGCTGGGAATGCGGTAAAAGAGTGGAATTAAAATTCCAGCCTGATGGCGTCCGGCCTATTTATTGCAAGGATTGTTTGATAAAATTAAGCGGTGATAAAGAAAAAATAGCTAGACCGGTTGGCAGCCAAAATGTAAGCGGTGCGAAATTGTCCGGCGGTCAGCCGGTGATTAAAGAAACCGGCGCGCCGATTTCTTTGGGCGAAGCGATGAAGCCAAAACAAAATAATCAGTATCGTCCGCCGGTAGCGGTGAAAAAAATAAGAAAAGAAGTTGACCTGAGCGGCCTCAGGGAAGTGTTGGAAGAGGCGATTGGACCGATACAAAAAACCACCGTTGATTCGGCGGTGGAAAAAATACCGGAGAGTAAGAAAGAAATAAAGCCCGGGGAAGAAGTGGATTTAGGCCCGGCAGCATAATTTCAAGCTGCCGCTTATATTTCGGCGCAGCTGTACGGCATTTTTGCTGGCAGGCTGGCCCCGCCTTGTTAGGGGATTGAAAAGGAAAATTTTTATTTTCTTTCAGTGTAGTCTCCGGTTTGGGTGTTGACCACGATAATATCACCTTCGTTGATGAAAAGCGGTGCGGCGATTTGCGCCCCAGTTTCAATTACGACCATTTTATTGCCGCCTTGGGCGGTATTGCCGCGGATAGCCGGCGGCGCCTCAATTACTTTGAAGTTCATTTTAATCGGCAAATTGACGCCGATTATTTTTTTTTCGAAAAGAGTTGTTTCTATTTCAGAATTGGGTTTTAAAAATTTGGCTTTGTCGCCGATTAATTCGGCTGAGATTTCAAAACGCGTTGAAGGATTATTTAACTCGCAAAAAACGAATTTATCCCGATGAGAATAAAGGAATTTAACTTTTTTGTATTCAATTTCCGCCTCAGGGAAGCTTTCTGATGATTGAAAATTGCGCGATAGCATTTTGCCGGTGATTAAATTTTTGATTTTAGTTTGCGCTACCGGTTTTCTTTGTTGCATGCGTAAAAAGGCGAATTCCAGCACTTCATAGGGCTGGCCGTCCATAACAAATATCGCGCCGGGTTTAAGTTCGTTGTAGTTAAGCATAGGTTTTTTATCTTTATTAAATTAAAAGACGCACGGCGTCTATATTTTTATTTTGACAAACGAGGACAATGCGGCCCGACAGGGGCATATTGTCCTCGTGCCGTCAAAATATAGGTTCTTAATAACCTTTATAGCATAAGCTTTATTTTTAGTCAAAAAAATGATAGATTAGCTTTATGGAAAGAGAAGATAATAAAATAAAAGCTATTGTGGCGATGTCGGGCGGGGTAGATTCTTCGGTAGCCGCGGCGTTGCTCAAAAAGGCCGGTTATGATGTGGTCGGGGTTTTTATGCATTTTTGGATGGAAGATAAGGGTTGTGCCAGCGGTTCGGAACAGGCCGCTCGGGCAGTAGCGAATAAATTAAAGATTCCATTTCAGGTTTTGGATGTGCGCCGCGTATTTAAAAAAGAAGTGGTGGATTATTTTTTGAGCGAACAGCGACGCAGCCGGACGCCCAATCCTTGCGTAGTCTGTAATAAGAAAATAAAGTTTGGAGTATTTTTAAAAAAAGCTTTGGGTCCGCCAGCTGGCGGAAAAGCGGATTGTGTCGCGACAGGGCATTATGTAAAAATTAAACAGGATGACAATATTGTTTATAAAATTTTTGCCGCGAAAGACGAAACTAAAGATCAGTCATATTTTTTACATCAATTGAACCAGCGGCAATTATCAAAGGTAATTTTTCCGCTGGGGGAATATACCAAGGAAGAAGTGAAAAAAATGGCGAAACTTTGGCATTTGCCTTGCCAAAAAGAACAGAGTTTTGATTTGTGTTTTATTAAAGGCGAACCGGCCGGGTTTATAAAAAAATATTTGAAATTAAAAACGGGGGATGTTGTTGAATATCAAAAAAACAAGAAGGCAGATTCTGTGCGATTAGGCCGGCATGAAGGTTTGCCTCTTTACACTATTGGCCAGCGGAAAAATATACTGGTGGGGCAAGGCTTGCCTGCCGGTAGGCAGGGTCCGTGGTGGGTTATAAAAAAAGACGAAAAGAAAAACATTTTATATATCAGTAATAATGAAAAGGATTTATATAGCCGAGAATTAATAGTAGAAAAAGTTAATTGGTTGGGTGGCATCGCGTTAAAATTGCCGATAAAAGCATTGGTTAAAATCAGATATAAAAGCGAAGCAGGAGAGGCAAGAGTATCGCAAATCGCAAATCGTAAATTGCGAGTTGATTTCAAGAAAGCGCAGCGGGCGATAACGCCGGGGCAGAGTGCGGTGTTTTATTCTGAAAAAGGTGAATTATTGGGCGGCGGAGTGATAAAATAAAAAACCCCTAAGGGCTTAAAAAATGAGGGGGGGTTGAGTACCATGATGATAATATGGTAGTCTTCCCCCCTAAGTAGACGCGCGTCCTGTTGGGACAATATTCAACAATGTCTTAGACAAATTACTGGTCTGAGCTCATTGTGGTCCACAGGACAAAGGCGATATGGAATGACGCCTTATCCTCGTAGCGCGCTGATTTTCATCAGTTGCGCTATTTGTGTGCCGGCCCATCTCCGGCCAGATCCCGCTAGTTTTAGTGGCGGGTGATGGTTGAGGGAAAATTGACTGTTATCATCGCTCCGACGACAACAACAGTTTTGCCCGGCTTATCCCCGATGATGAGGTGGGGTGCCGGTAAAGACAGGGTTTTTTATTCGCATACCATTCCTTTCGATTCAGCCGGCGATTGACTAGCTCAAAACGGGCTAGTTGGAATAAAAAACTTGGGTCAAGCCGCCAGGTTGAAAATGGCGGCGCCGAACGGGAGCGGTCGGACCTGGGCCCAAACCCAGCGGCCACTCAATCGGAAAGCACACGTTAATTTCTCCGATAAGAATTTCCCCTTTCTTTAGTATTTATTACTATCTGATGCCGGATGGAAACCATCCGGTGATGGGGTGCAAAATAAAGGAACTAATTTCATTTTCAAGTCTATCTGATAAAGATATTTTTGTCCAGATTGGTTTGTGGATAATTGGCAAAGGGGGGATTTTATGATAAATTTAGTATAAATATGACGGCGAAAGAGTTAAGAGATAAATTTTTGAAGTTTATGGAGACGAAGGGGCACACGATAATTCCTTCGGCTTCTTTAATTCCGGAAAATGATCCGACCGTGTTGTTCACGACGGCCGGCATGCACCCATTGGTGCCTTATTTAATGGGCGAGAAGCATCCGGGCGGCCAGCGCGTGGCCAATTGCCAGAAATGCATCCGGACAACTGACATTGATGAAGTTGGCGATGCCACGCATCATACTTTTTTTGAAATGCTGGGCAATTGGAGTTTCGGCGACTATTTTAAACAAGAGGCAATAGAATGGAGCTGGGAATTTCTAACTTCGTCCGAATGGTTGAATTTGGATAAAAAACGCCTCGCGGTTTCGGTTTTTGCGGGCGATTCGGATGCGCCTTTTGACGAAGAAGCCTTTAATATTTGGAAAAATTTAGGCGTGAGCGAAAAGCGCATTGCTAGATTGCCTAAGAAAAATAATTGGTGGGGACCAGCCGGCCAGACCGGACCATGCGGGCCGGATTCGGAAATGTTTTATTGGTCGGGGGATGCGGACAAAGTGCCAGAAAGTTTTAATGACGATAATGTTATGTGGGTGGAAATTTGGAATGATGTTTTTATGCAATTTAATAAAAATGACCAAGGGCAATATGAGCCGTTGGAGCAAAAAAATGTGGACACGGGCATGGGTTTAGAGCGGACGCTAGCAGTGCTAAATGGCTTGGATGATAATTATCGCACGGAACTTTTTTGGCCGTTGATTGAGAAAATCGAGGAATTATCAGGAAAGAAATATGATGGATCAGAAGAAGTTAAAAAGGCAATGCGGATTATCGCCGACCATATAAAAGCAGCGGTATTTTTAATTGCCGATGGAGTAATTTCATCTAATACTGGAAGAGGATATGTTCTAAGAAAGATTATTAGACGAGCTATGCATTATATGGGAATTTTGAGCATAAAGAAAGGAAGCTTAGCTGGTCCAGCGGATATTGTTATTAAGCAATACGGGGATATTTATGAAAATTTAAAAAATAATATAGAGAAAATAAAAAAAGAAATTATAGAAGAAGAATATAAAGTAGAAAAATCTATAGAGGAGGGGTTAAAGGCGTTTAGGGTTGTTGATAAGAATAAGCCCAAGGGGGAGCCGATAACAGGTGAAGAAGCGGCATATCTTTATCAGACTCATAGTTTATCTTTTGACAATACGAAAGGATTAGCGCGCGAATATGGAAGAGGAGTAACAGATAACTTTTATGAAATAGCAGAAGAAAAAACAAAAGAACACCAAGTGCTCTCTCGAACCGCATCAGCTGGAATGTTCAAGGGGGGGTTAGCGGACGCGAGTGAAGAGACAAAAAAACTGCATACTGCCGCGCATTTGATGCTGGCGGCGTTACGGCAAGTGCTCGGCGAGCATGTTTATCAAAAGGGTTCTAATATAACAGCCGAGCGGTTGCGGTTTGATTTTTCCCATCCGCAAAAAATGACGCCGGAAGAGATTAAAAAAGTTGAGGAAATAGTCAATGAAAAGATTGCTGCCAAATTGCCGGTGGTTTGCGAGGAATTGTCGCTGGACGAAGCCAAGGCTAAAGGCGCTATGGGAGTGTTCGAACAAAAATATGGGGAGCGGGTGAAGATATACGGAATCAGCGGCTTTTCAAAAGAGATTTGCGGCGGACCGCATGTGGAGAATACGGGTGAATTAGGCAAGTTTAAGATTAAGAAAGAGGAAGCGAGCAGCGCGGGAGTGAGGCGCATAAAGGCAGTACTCGAATAATTGGGGATAACCAAATTTACTATAAGTGCTAAAAAGCATATAATAAGAATAGATATAATCCTAAGCAACTCGGGGGGATGGGTAATATAATCCGGTTAAAACCGGCAGACGATATCACTTCAATAATCGGCTTTCTCTGGCAAACTGATAATCCGGTGGTAGTTTTTGATGTACCGGAAAATTCAACTTTTATTAATAATCAGATTGCTTTAAAGATATTAAAAAGGGAGGTTGACCGGACGGATAAGGAAATCATTTTTGTGATAAAAGATCCGGCCAGCCGGCAATTAGCTCAGCGACTTGGTTTTGCAGTCCGCGCCACTTTGCCTAAAAGCGCCAAGGTGAGCGAGGTGCCCGATGTAATAGACGAAGAAACCTTGAAAGAAGTGCCAGAGCGTGATTTTGAGACGATGTTGGAAAAGGAAATTTATAAAAAACGCAGTACTCAGGACAGGACTGATTCTTTGCCCAGGGCGGTTCTGGAAAATAAAAGATTCAGCGATATTCAGCCGCGCGCCCCATTAGCAGAAGTAAAGCCACAAATCGGATATGCCCAAATGAAAGAAGCGCCTGAAGTCGAGCACGAACCTAAAATTAATCTCATCCGAGGTGATGACCTCAAGAGAGAAATAAAGGGTGAATTAAACAAACTTACTGATAATAAAGAAGAAGATTTTGACGTTGTCTGGCCGATTGAAGATAAAAAAGAGGAGATAATCAACAGTTTGGCGCCGAGAAATACATTAACTGACGAAAAAGATTCGGGACTGGATATTTTTAGCAACGGAGCGCTGGAGGAAAAAACAGGCCGGCAAAAATCATTTTTAAAATTTGGATTCGGTAAAGGCAAGGAAAAGAAAGAAACACCGAGAAAAAGCTGGGGAGAGAAGCTTGATATAAAGAATTTCGCCACTGACATTGCTGAAAATAAAAAAGCCAAGCTAGACAAGAAACAAAACTTTTCAAAATATTTACTCTTTTTTGTCAGTGGCGCCTTAGTCATTACCGGAGTTGTTCTATATCTAATTTTACCCAAGGTAGAGATTGTGATTTTGCCGAAAATGGAAACAGCTTCATTTGACTTAGACGTTGTGGCTGATCAGTCAGTTTCTGAGGCGGATATCGCCAACAATGAAATTCCGGCGCAAATTATTAAGCTGGATAAAAAAAGGGAAGGGGAATTTATTGCCACCAGCCAGCAGCAGCTGAATGAAAAAGCTAGAGGAACCATCAGAATATATAATGAATATAGTTCTGCGCCACAAACGCTGGTGGAGAAAACCAGGTTTCTTTCCAGCGGCAACAAGCTCTTCCGTTTAGTCGAGACTATCACGGTGCCTGGGGCAAAAATTGTTGACGGCAAGATAGTCGCCAGTTCAATTGAGGCGGAGGTGGTGGCTGATCAAGCCGGCGAAGAATACAATATCGGGCCGGATAAATTTACTATTCCCGGTTTTCAGGGCAGCCCTAAATATGATGCTTTCTACGGCCAATCGTCAGCGGCAATGGCTGGCGGCGCCAAGGGCTTAGCGAATGTTGTTTCGCAGGAAGATTTTGATAAAGCCAAAGATGAACTTTGGGGGCAACTGCAAACCGAATTGCAGCAAGAATTAAAAGCTCAATTGCCAGCCGAGTTAAAATTGGTTGACGGCGCGCAAAAAGAAATAATCAGTTCGGCGACAGCCAGTCCGGGTGTTGGCCAGAAAGCCGATAAATTCACTTTAACCGTTAAAGGGTCGGCTAGCGCTTTATTATTTGACGAAAAAGATTTATTAAAATTAACTATTGGCGAAAACGAAGATAATCAGCCCGCAAGTCAGGCAGAGAATGATAGAAGTGAATTCATTTATAAAGACATTATGGCTGATTTTGAAAAAGGGCGGTTATCCTTTAATGTTAAAATAAATAAGATAAATGTTTGGCAGATAGATGTTGATAAGATTAAACAATTGGTTATCGGCCGCGATGCGGAACAAATAAAGGAAATTTTCAACCAGCGGCAGGAAATAGACAAAGCCAGAGTTCTATTTTGGCCGTTTTGGGTGACCAAAGCGCCGCAGAATCTGGATAAGATTAAAATTACGGTGGAAAAATAATATATTTAACCAGAAACCGTAAATAAGCCATTATGAAAAAATATTTATTTTTTATTTTAATCGGCGCTATTGTTTCAGTTCTCTTTGTCTCGGCGATAAAAATCGCCGCAGCACAAGTTATTTATGATCCGCCTCCTTGCCAGCTTCAGACGCAAGCGGGCGATATTCTTGTTGATTTCGGCGGGCAATATCTTTTAACCGATACTGTGGCTTATCCGCCGATTGTCAGGAGTGCTAATATACCGGCTGGACATTATGATATTTATCTGCAATCTTTTGACGGTTATGATATCAGGGTGGATGTGACTCAGCCGCATGAGCAGTATTTTGTTGCGTTTAACAATAGCCTCGGCGGGGAAGTCGCCAGGACAAACCCGACGCCGGACTTACAGGATTATGTTGAAACAGCTGCTTGGAGCGGATTAATTAACAGTAATTTATATTTGGATAATAATGCGGTCCAGGCAGTCGCTCAACACGCTGCTGATGGTTCAACCGGGGCGAATAGCGTGAGGGCAATTTGTATGGTTATGAGATTTTTGGAACCGCCTGCTCCGTCTCCGGTCTATTCCTTATCTATCCAGAAGACCGTCCGCAATCTTACTGCTGGTTCCAGCTCTTATACGGAAAGCGTCAGTGCCAATAATAATGATAATATTAGTTTTCAAATCCAGATTCAAAATACCGGCAATACAACTCTTAATAATGTTTATGTCCGTGATGATTTACCGGATTATCTCAGCTACACTTCTGGCACCGCCAAGCTAGACGGCGTGTCCATATCCGACAGCTTAATGAGTGGCGGGGTTAATATTGGTTCCCTGACCGCCAGTTCTTCAAAGTCTGTTACTTTTGAGGCGAAGGTTAACGGCGCTAGCTCTCAAACTCTGACTAATTATGCTTACGTCCATGCTTATAATGTAGGGGAAGTCAACGATACAGCGGTGGTTAATGTTGAAAGTAGCGCTGATTTAAATATCACCAAGACTGTCCGTAATTTAACCAAAGGCACTGATTTGTCATCATCGGTTAACGCCGATCCGGGCGATCACATTCTTTTTTCGATTAGTGTTTCGATTCCCGGCGATGCCGCCGCGGCCACCAATGTTTTGGTTTGGGATTCTTTGCCTTCGGGCCTGGATTACATTAATGGTTCCACCAAAATTGATAATATCAGTACTGCTGACGGCTTAATTTCCGGCGGAATCAGCCTGGGCACAATTAATCCTAATCAGATTAAAAATATTACTTTTGAAACTACGGTGAGTTCTGCCGGCTCACAAACATTGACCAATTACGCTTATGCTTCGGCTGATAATATCACCCAGCGGCAGGCTTCTGCTCAAGTAGCGGTCGGCGCTGCGCCCCTCTATGATCCTGATTTGTCTAAGCAGGTCGCCAATCTTACTTGGTCTAACGGTTCTGGCACCGATAATCAGGCTCGTGTCGGCGATGTTTTGCAATACACCATAAGTTATACCAATAATGCCAATAGCACGCTTGATAATATCCAGATTTTAGACACTTTGCCGCCGTATGTGAGCTATAATGGTAATGTTAGTCATAATGGCGTTTATTATTCCGGTGATATTATTGCTTGGAATATCGGCTCATTGTCTCCGGGCCAAAGCATTTCAGTAACTTATCAGGCCATAGTTGAAAGCGTGCCTAGCGATAATTATGTTATTACCAATACGGCTATTTTAAGGGCGACCGGCCTAAGTGATATTATTTCTAATGAAACCCGTACTGCTGTGGTTTTCAAATATGATGGAATTATTAGGGCCGTGACCGGTGGCAACGACTTATTCCGTAATTTGGCCTTGGCGGTTTTAATCACTTTCTGGGTTATTTTTATCGCTTATCTGATCATAAAACACCCGGATTTTTTACAGGGCGCGGGATTAATGGTCAAGACGATAGGAATGAGAATATTAGGAAAATAATCAAGTAAAATATATTTAGAGCCGGATGCCTGCCGAGTTTTCGGTTTTGCATAATTTTAAAACACGCCTCGCATTTTGCCGGGCGTTTTTTAGTTGACCAAGCGGTTAAAAATTGTATAATTGGCAAAGAGGTTTAAATAAAAAATTGTTTTTGCTTAAACTGATTAAAACGATTATATCTGTGATATAATGAATATAATGTTAAATAAACTTTTTGGAAAACTTTCTAAAGATATCGGCATTGATCTAGGCACGGCTAATACTTTGGTCTATGTAAAAGGGCGGGGTATCATTATTAATGAGCCGTCGGTGGTCGCGGTTAATCAAAAAACAGGCCAGATTTTAGCAATTGGTAATGAAGCCAAGCGGATGGTTGGCCGGACGCCCGGCCATATTATTGCAACGCGGCCGCTGGTGGAAGGCGTTATTTCCGACTTTGAAGTGACCGAGCAGATGCTGCGGTATTTTATTAATCAAGTCAATAAGCGCGGTCTGGCATTTTTAGCGCGGCCGCGGATAGTTATCGGCGTGCCTTCGGGCGTGACGGAAGTGGAGAAAAAAGCGGTGGAAGACGCAGCGCGGGCCGCTGGCGCCGGTGAAGTCTTTTTAATTGAAGAACCGATGGCCGCGGCCATCGGCGCGCGTTTGCCAATTCAGGATCCTTCGGGCAATATGATTGTTGATATCGGCGGCGGAACCTGCGAAGTGGCGGTCATATCTCTGGGCGGTATCGTGGTTTCGCGGAGCTTACGGGTGGCTGGTGACAAACTAAATGATGATATTATCAAGTACGCCCGCGATGAATTTAAATTATTGTTAGGCGAAAAAACCGCTGAAGACATTAAAATTGCCATTGGTTCAGCTTTTGAATTGAGCGAGCCACTCCAGGGAACAATGCGCGGCCGTGATTTATTAAATGGTCTGCCCAAAGAAATTACGGTTGACGATGATCATATTCGGGAAGCGATGAAGCGATCAATAGGCATTTTGGTCAACGCTATAAAATTAACCGTGGAAGAAACGCCGCCAGAATTGGTGGCGGATATTATGGAGCGGGGAATTGTCTTGGCTGGCGGCGGCAGCTTATTGCGCGGTTTAGACAAATTAGTGGCGCAGGAAACACAAATGCCGGTGCGTTTAGCCGACGATCCTTTGACAGCGGTAGTACGCGGTTGCGGCATTGTGCTGGAAAGCTTGGAAAATCTGAAAGAGATTCTGGTTTCCACTGATTCGCGGCAGGGATTCAAATAATATTTGGTTTAATTTTTTTAAGAAAAAATTTTATGTCCAGAAAATTTTTATCAAAACCCCTGGTTATTTTTTCTTTTATTCTAGCCATATGCCTATTATTAGTTTTTTTAAATTATAAAAATTTATTAGGAACGCCGCGGCAGGCGTTAACCTTTGTATTCTCGCCGGCAACAAAGTTGTTTCAAAAAACCGGCGCGGCGATTACTGGTTCTTTAAATTTTGTTTTTACCATTGGTAATTTAAAAAACGAAAATAATGAATTGCACAGCCAGAATGCTTCACTGCAAGAACAGATTATTGAATTTAAGGAAATTGTCAGGGAAAATGAATTATTGCGGGCACAATTAAATATTCCCGGCGGGGAAAGGAACGATTTGATTTTTGCCGAAGTTATCGGTTTTGATCCGCTGGCCGGGCAATATTTTATTATTAATAAGGGTGAGCGTGATGGATTAAAAAACAGCCAGGCGGCAGTTGATGCTAATAATTTTTTAGTGGGTAAAATTTTTGATGTCCAAGAATCATCAGCCAAAGTACTTTTATTGACGGATGCTCTCTGTGTTGTCAATGCTTTATCGCAAGATAGCAGGATTAACGGCGTCACTAAGGGGGAGCATGGCTTGGATATAGCGATGGATATGGTTTCATTGGATAAGCAGTTAAATAAGGGCGAGCCGATAATTACCTCTGGTTTAGATGGTTTGATCCCCAAAGGAATATTAATTGGGTGGATGGAAGAAACAAAAAATAAAGAGAATGAAGTTTTTCAAAAAATTAAAATCCGCCCGGCGGCAGATTTTAAAAATCTAGAAAACGTTTTTGTAATTATAAAATGAATTTTCGCGCTTATATTTTTTTACTTTTGGCGATTATTTTTCAATTATCGCTGGCTTGGCGGTTTGATTTTTTGGCCGTGGCGCCTAATTTAATATTAGCGATAGTAGTGGCCCTGGCGGCGATTGGCGATTTCAAGCGGATTTGGCTGGTGTTTTTCAGCGGTTTAGTTTTGGATATTTTAGCCGGCCGGATTTTCGGCATTTTTGTTTTATCTTTTTTAATTTGCTTTGTTTTAGTCCGCTGGCTGTCTAAAAATCTTTTAAAGAGGAACAATTTTTTATCCTTTTTTGTTTTATCAGCGGCCGGCGTTCTAACCTTTGAATTAACCAGATTTTTTTTGATAAAATTAGCCGCAATTTTATTGCCAATAAATTATTTATTATTGGCCGGAGATTTTTTCAAATATACTTTGCCAATTTCTTTTCTAATAAACAGCATTTTGTCTGGTTTGATTATTTTTATATTTTATAAATGGAATTTTTTCCCAAAGGCGGAAAACTGAATAATTATCGGATTAAGCGGACATTTAAAGAGTCGATTGAGCCGGAAGAGATTTTATTAGACGCTAAAAAATCAGACCGGCTGGAAGGCAGTAAGTTAGAATTGCCTATTAACCCTGGTGTTTTTCGGATTTTTGTGGTTTTATCAATGCTCTTGATTATAGTTTTGGTTGGCCGGTCTTTTTATTTGCAGGTGATAAAAGAAGGCCAATATGCCAAACTTAGCGATCAAAATAAAACCAGGGTCTATCCGATTTTTTCGCAACGGGGCATTATTTATGACCAATTTTCCACTCAGCTTGTTTATAATGTTCCCAGTTTTGATTTAGAGGTAATTTTTAATGACTTGCCGAAAAAAGAAGAAGAAAGGCAATTGGTCATAGAAAAAATTTCCAGCATTATCGGTCTGGCGCCTCAGGAAATTGAGGATGAGATTTATCAGTATTTAAAGAAAAATCAAGCCGGGTTTGTTTTGTCGGACAATCTTAGCCAGGAAAATGTTTTACGGCTGGAAGCGGAGGCAGCGGATATTCCTGGTTTTGTCATTGTGAAAAATATCGTCAGGCAATATGTCGACGGATTTTACTTTTCGCATCTATTAGGATATCTAGGAAGGTTAAATAGCCAGGATTTACAAAATAATCCGGATTATTTTTTGACGGAGAAAATTGGCAAGCAGGGTTTGGAGCTATTCTATGAGGAAGAATTGCGCGGCCAGCCCGGAAAAAAAGAAATAGAGATTGATGCGCTGGGCAGTGAAAAAAAGGAGACAATCAGCCAACAGCCAGCGGCTGGCCACGGGCTGATTTTAACTGTTGATAAAAATCTACAGATCAAACTTTTTGATGAATTAAGTCAGCGTTTGGCCGCCGTTAAAGCAAAACGCGCCGCCGCGGTGGCGCTGAATCCGCAAAACGGTGCAGTTTTAGCGATGGTCAGTTTGCCGAGTTTTGATAACAATCTTTTTGCCAAGGGAATTAGCCCGGAAGATTTTAACAATTTATCCGATAATCCTTATCATCCGCTGTTAAATCATGCGATTGCCGGCGAGTATTCGCCGGGCTCAACCATTAAGCCGATGATCGGCGCTGCGGCGCTGGAGGAAGGAATTATTTTACCGCAGACGAAAATTTCTGATTTTGCCGGAGAATTGATTGTTGTCAATCAGTATGATCCGTCTATTATTTATCGTTTTGGTGACTGGAAAGCTCATGGTGTTGTTGATATTTATTCGGCTATTGCCGAGTCATGCGATGTTTATTTTTATACAATTGGCGGCGGTTATGGTAATATAAAAGGACTGGGAATAGACGGAATAAAAAAATATTTGGATTTTTTTAATTTCGGAAAAATTTTAGGAATTGATTTGCCCGGAGAAAAAAAAGGTTTAATACCCGACGCGGTCTGGAAAGAACAATACAAAAAAGAGGTCTGGTATACGGGCGATACTTATCATTTGTCTATCGGCCAAGGTGACCTGCTGGCAACGCCGTTGCAATTAGCAACTGCTATTTCCGCTATCGCTAATGGCGGAAAATTATACGCGCCATATCTGGTTGACAAAATAGTTGATTCGGACAAAAATATTATTAAACAAACTCAATCGCTGGTTTTGAAAGAGAATTTCATTTCATCAAAAAATTTAGAGGTTATCAGAAAAGCGATGCGCCAAACGATAACTGCCGGCTCTGCTGTCGCCTTGAATGATTTAAACGTGGCGGTGGCCGGCAAAACCGGTACGGCTCAGGTGGCCGGACAAAAAAATTCGAATGCTTTATTTGTTTCTTTCGCGCCTTATGAGAATCCGCAGATAGCCTTGGTTATTTTAGTGGAGGATGCTGGCGAGGGCAGCCAGGTTGCCGCACCGGTCGCCAAAGAAGTTTTGGATTGGTATTTTAATAAATAATTGCTAAAAATAGTTTATTTATAGATGGTCTTATTTTTAATCAGTAATTTTTAATTTTTCATATTTTTTATGAAGTACATCAGCCAAGAAGGTTTAGGGCAACAGAAAAAGGAATTAGAATTGTTAAAAGAAAAACGCCAGGAAATAGCCAAGCGGCTGGAAGAGGCTAAGGCTCTGGGTGATTTGTCTGAAAATCATGAATATATTTCGGCCCGTGAAGCGCAAGCGTTTAATGAGGGAAAGATTCAAGAGTTAGAGCAATTTTTACGCGATGCGGTTGTTATCGATAACCATAAAAAATCAAATATTGTGCAAATTGGCCAGACGATTGAAGTTAAGGCTAATGGGAAAAAACAGATTTTTACCATCGTTGGCTCCGAGGAGGCCAATCCGTCTTTAGGAAAAATTTCCAACGAGTCGCCGCTGGGCAAAGCATTTTTAGGCAAAAAAATTGATGAGGCGGTGGATGTGGAAACGCCAGGCGGTCTGGTAAAATATAAGATTTTATCAATAAAATGAGTTTAGAAAAAATAAAATCTGACCGGATAAAAAAATTAGAAGCATTGAAAATAGCCGGAGTTGAACCATACCCAGCGGCAGTTTGGCCTGCTCAGCCGATTATTGGCGCGTTGGCGGATTTTGATAACTTATTAACCGATAAAAAAGAAGTGATTCTCGCTGGCCGTTTACGGGCTTGGCGGGCGCACGGCGGTTCGACTTTTGCTAATTTGCAGGACGGTTCCGGCCAAATCCAAATTTATTTTAAAGAAGACGAAATTGGCCAGGAAAAATATAAGCTCTTCGCGGCTAATTTTGATATCGGCGATTTTATCGCGGTCAAAGGAGAATTTTTTAAAACCCAAAAAGGCGAGCGGACATTATTAGTCCATGATTGCCAATTTTTGGCTAAGGCGATTAATCAATTGCCGGAAAAATGGCATGGGCTTAAAGACATGGAAGAGCGGTTTCGCCGCCGTTATTTGGATTTATTAATGAACGAAGAAGTGAGCGTGCGATTTAAAAAGAGAAGCCAGATTATAAGAAATCTGCGCGAGTTTTTTGACGAAGAAGGTTTTATGGAGGTGGAGACGCCGATTTTGCAGCCATTGCCCGGCGGCGCGCTGGCTAAGCCGTTTAAAACACACCTGAATGCGTTAGACATGGATTTGTATCTGCGCATTGCGCCGGAACTTTACCTGAAGCGCTTGATTGTCGGCGGTTTAGAAAAAATTTATGAAATCGGCCGTTGTTTCCGCAATGAGGGCATGGATAAATCTCATAATCCAGATTTCACTATTTTAGAATTTTATTGGGCTTACGCCAATTATGAACAATTAATGGACCTGACTGAAAGAATGTTTGGATCATTGGCCGGCGGCGAGACGATAAAATATCAGAACGAAGATATAGATTTAAAGTTGCCATTTAAAAGAGTTACGATGCGTGATTTACTGCTGGAAGAATTAAAGATTGATATTGACCAAGCAAGCGAAGAAGAAATTATGGCCGAGCTGTCTAGTCGCGGCGTTAAACCGGAAGACGATAAGGCGTGCCGGGCGGTGGATTCATTATTTAAGATAATTAGGCCAAAAATAATCCAGCCGACTTTTGTCATTGACCACCCATTGTCTATGTCGCCGTTGGCGAAAGAAAAAAGCGATACGGGCTTAGTTAAAAAATACGCGGAAAGATTCCAATTAATCGTCGGCGGAATGGAATTGGTTAATGCCTATACAGAATTAAATGATCCGCAAGAACAGGCGCGGCGGATGAAAGAACAAGAGGCCCTGCATGAAGATGATGTGCGTTATGACCAAGACTATATTGAAGCCTTGGAATATGGCATGCCGCCAACAGCTGGTTGGGGCATGGGTATTGACCGGTTGGTTTTATTGCTGACTGACGCGCCGACAGTGCGGGAAATAATTCTATTTCCGACGATGCGGGAAAAGGAGTAAAAAAATGATTATCAGGCAAGATAATTTTTATTGGACCGAACACGCAAAAATTAAAATGCGGCAGTATCGGTTATCTGAAGCGCGCATCAAGCGCGTTTTGCGTTTTCCCAAGCGGGTGGAAGTCGGTATCGCGCCGGGCACGACTGCGGCCATGCAGCCGGCGGGAAGCAAAAAACATTCCTATGAGCTTTGGGTGATGTGGGTGGAAAAAGCCAAAATTAAAACTAAAAATTCAGGAATTAAAAAATTTTTATTAGACAAAGAAGCAATAAAAATTATTTCCGCCTGGAGATATCCGGGCGTGAGCCCAATTCATGAGCCGCCGCCGATTCCTGATGATGTTTGGGAGATAATAGAAAAATTAAAGTAAATAATTTTATGTCTTCGGTGATGCTTGACGAGCCTCTGATGATATTTGCTGAAATTAAATTATAGTGTAATATATAAATATGCTGGATATAAAGTTTATTAGGGAAAATAAGGAGGAAATAAAAAAAGCGATAAAAAATAAGCGCATTAGTTTAGATTTGGATAAATTATTAGAAGTTGATGATAGTCGGTTATTATTTCTTCGGCAAATTGAAGATTTACAGGCACAAAAAAATAAACTAAATAAGGAAATAGAAGGCGCTGATAACAAAAATGAAGTTATTGCTAAGGGAAAAGGAATTAAGGAAAAATTAACAGAAATTGAACCGCGGTATAAAGAGCTAAAAAAGCAGTTTGATGAATTGATGGTTAAAGTACCGAATTTAGTTTCGTCGGATACGCCATTAGGCAAAGATGAAAGCGATAACGTGGAGATAGAAAAATGGGGGGAGTCACCAAAAATAGATTTTGAGCCGAAAGACTATGTTCAATTGGCTAAAGATTTAGATATTGTTGACACGGAGCGAGGTGCGAAAGTTTCCGGTTATCGCGGATATTATTTAAAAAATGAAGGAGTCATGTTGGCAATGGCTTTGATGATGTTTACACTAGAAAGGATGATTTCGAAGGGTTATAAACCGATGATTCCGCCGACTCTGGTTAAAGGTTTTGCTTTGTTTGGCAGTGGATATTTTTCTGGGTCGGAATATAATGGAGAAGTTGACGAAATATATCAAGTGGCGACATCTGATAAAGAAGTGAGCGGAGAAAAGAGTAAAGAAAAAAAATTTTTAGTTGGGACAGCCGAGCCGTCTTTATTGGCGTATTATGCGGATGAGGTGTTACGAGAAGAAGATTTACCAAAGCGAATTTGCGGGTTCAGTCAGTGTTACCGAAGCGAGATTGGCAGTTACGGTAAAGATACCAAGGGTTTTTATCGGGTACATGAATTCATGAAAGTTGAGCAGGTTATTTTATGCGGCGCAGATATTGAAGAATCCGTTAAGCTACAGGACGAAATGGTAAAAATTTCTAAAGAAATTCATCAAGAGCTGGGTTTGCCTTATCATATACTTTCTATGTGCACCGGTGAAATGAGCCCAGGTAAATATCGTTTTTTTGATATTGAGGTCTGGCTGCCGGGGAGTAAAAGGTGGGCGGAGACAGGTTCGGCCAGTGATTTTTTAGACTGGCAAGCGCGGCGTTTGAATGTGAGATATAAAGACAAAGAGGGTAAGAATAAATATGTTTATATGTTAAATAACACTGCTTTGGCAACAATCAGGCCGTTGATTGCCATTTTAGAAAATTATCAGCAAGCGGACGGGAGCGTAAAAATTCCGAAAGTTTTGCGCGATTACTGCGGATTTAAGAAAATTGAAAAAAAAGAGGGAACCCGGCTGAATAATTAATGCCGAGTCCCCTAATGAGATTGGTGTTTTTTGGCGCGATTTTTAGCGCGCCGGGTAAAGCCATTGCGGCAGTCGACGGTATAATGGTGGCCATCATGGGTTGCCTGCCGAATATTAAATAAGAGAACTTTTTTTATTTCTTGGCCTAAGCCCGCCAAGATCGTATCTAGGTGGTAAGGGCCTTTTTTTTCCCGCCTTTTTGGCATGTTGATTACCTCCTTCTAACAGATAGATAATTATAACAACATTTTTTATAAAAAATCAATGGATAAGATAAAAATTGCTTTATTGTCCGGGGGCTTGTCGGCGGAGCGGGAAGTTTCGTTGAAAACAGGCCAAAAAATCGCCGAGAATCTGGATAAAAATAAATACGTGGTCAAGAAATACGACCCGAAATTTGATTTGGAAAAATTGGCAGCGGATTTAAAGAACAAAAGGATTGACGTTGTTTTCCCGGCTTTGCACGGGCCATTCGGTGAAGACGGAACAATTCAGGGGATGTTGGAGCTTTTCTGCGTGCCTTATGTTTTTTCCGGCGTTCTTGCTTCGGCCTTGGCGATGGATAAAGTTGCTACCAAAAAAATATTGCAGACGGAAAAAATCCCGATGCCCGGCCATATCGTTTTGCAGAAAAATTATCACGCCGGCGAATTGCAGAAAATAAAACTGCCAACGGTAATAAAACCGATTGACCAAGGTTCTTCGGTCGGCACGTTTGTCGTTAAAGAAAAAAAAGAATTAAAACCGGCGATCAAAGAAGCGTTTAGGTTTGCCGATAGGGTAATGGCAGAAGAATTTATCGGCGGCCGTGAAATTACCGCTGCGGTTTTAGGTAATAACCAGCCACGCGCTTTGCCATTGGTTGAAATAAGGCCTAAGATTTCGAACTTTTTTGACTATCGGGCTAAGTATGAGTCTGGCGGTTCAGAAGAAGTTTGTCCGGCGCCGATCAGCCGGAACACCACAAAAAAAATTCAGGATACGGCTGTTAAAATTCATCAAATACTTGGTTGCCGCGGCGTGACGCGTTCAGATTTTATTTTACGGGGCGGCCGATTTTATTTTTTGGAAATTAACACTATTCCTGGCATGACGGCTACTTCGCTCGCCCCGCAGGCAGCGGCTAAAGCCGGCTGGCCGTTCTCTAAGTTTCTAGATAAATTAATTGAGTTAGCTTTGGCATAACAATTTTATGAGTCTAGGCAAGCGAAAAGAACCTCGTTATTATTCCACTTTTGCTGTTTTTGATAAAAACAATCGCCGAGGAAAAAAAATCAATTGGCGTTTTTTTTTCTGGGGGTGCTTTTTTATTTTATTATTCGGTGGTGGAGCTTATCTGTTATTTTTTTCGCCATTTTTTCAGATTAGAGAGATTAATATTAGCGGACAGAATGTGTTGGCGGCAGAGCAGGTAAGATTGGCTGTTCAAAATGAACTGGACCGTAAAATTTTAAAATTTATTCCCGGCGACCGGTCGCCGGCATTCGGCGAGCGGCAGATAGCCGAAAAGATTAAAGATGATTTTTCTGAAATTGCCAGCGTGGAGGTTAATAAAATTTTACCGGATAAATTAGAAATTAAAATAACAGAAAGACAGGCGGCGGCGGTTTGGTGCCGAGCGGAAAACATTCTTCAGGCTGAAACAGCAACCAGTACTAAGACAGCTGCTATTAGAGAAAATCAGAAAAATACCTCCTCTCCGGAAGGCGATGATTGTTTTTTTATTAATGAAGACGGGATAGCCTATCGTTCCGCGCCACAATTGAGCGGCAGTTTGATGCCGGTTTTTTTCGGACCAGCTAGTATTAATTTAAAAGAGCAGGTTGTTTCTTCTTCAACCGTCGCTTTCGCGGTTTCAATAAAAAAAGAATTGCGGAGCAACGGCATTAACCTGACCGGCCTGCTGGTCAAAAATACAATGGTAGCGGAAGCCGTGGCTTTAATTGATGAGGGGTGGCTTGTTTATTTTGATATTAATCGGCCTACTAGTGAGCAGGTAAAAATTTTAGCCGTTTTATTGAAGGAGGAGTTAAAAAACAGAGAAAATCTGCAATATATTGATTTGCGGATTGACGGGAGAGTTTATTATAAATAAAATTTCAGAGCCTGAGGTTTGAAGCGGGCAATAAAAAAACCGGCTTTTAGAAAAGCGCGGTTTTTTTATTTTTTACGCGGAGTTATTTTATTTGATAGACAAATATTGAGTGGCCGATAACAGCAGTTGGCGTATAGCTGTCGAGCCAATTATAGCAGCCGCCGCTGTCAAATTGAAAACCAGGCACTGGTTTGCCGCGGCCGCCCTGCAAAAAAGTAGCGGAAACTGCTAGCCAGTCGCCGGATTTAAGCATGGTCGGGGAAGCGCTGCAATGCCATGGCATAAATTTATCGCCTAAATAATATTCAGTCGTAGCGCCGCCGAAATAATCAAGATAAATTTTATTTACGTTATTTTCTTCAGTCCATTGGGCCAGGCGTTTCATATCTTGTCCCCAGTCCAAATTAGAATCAGTGACATATTTATAACCATTGGCCGGACCGCCGACAGCTTCGTTAAAATAAGCCAGGAAAGATGGATAAACAGAAATTACGCTGACTATCTGCCAAACAATCAGGCCTGATAGAAGAATGTATTTAAGCCGTAAGCCTGATTTTTTAGCCGGTAAATTGTCGGCCGGTTTTTTAAACCAGCTGGCAATTTGTCCGGCCACCAGAATAAAAATAAAGGCGAAAGTCGGCAGGACATGGCGTACGCCGATGTTGAGCGGCGTACGGATGCTATACCACCAATAGAGAGCCAAGAAAGATAGCATTAAAATCGGCGCAATTTTTTGTTCAATTGTTTGGCTCCAATTTATTTTTTCTTTAAACGCGTTAGTGTAATTTTTCAGCCAATTGAAAGTAAAAACAAAGAGGGCCAGCAGGGTTAAAATATGCAAGGTTAAGGTTTCTTTCATCAGATAAACCAGGGGAAAATATGATTTCCAGCCAAGATTGGAAATCTCGCCCAGGAAATAGGTTGTATTGCCGCCGGCGGCGCGCTGCATCACCATGGCCAGGCCCAGGCCGTATTCGGCCAAAGCACGGAGCACTGGAATGCCTGCCAGCCAATAAATTGTATTCGGAATAATTCTGATGCCGAAAGAAGATAAAATAAACTTGATATCGGCTTGTTGTTTGGCGACAGGATAATTAATAATATGGTAAAAATAAACCGGTAAAATAATAAAAATACAGCCGATGGCCATCAAGGCAACAGTCCCGCCCAAATATTTCCAGGCATTTTTCAAAAGGGCGCGCCCAAGCGGTTCTTGGCTATTTTTTGATTTAGCCAGCAGCCAAATCAAAGCAATAAAAGCAAAAAGCGGCACGATTAAAAATACCGAAAATTTGGCCAGTTGGGCTAAGCCGAAAATTAAGCCGGCGATAATTAAATTTTTAACCGAGGGATTTTTTAACCATTTAACGAAATAATAGCTGCTGATAAAAATGGCGGCGGCTGCGGCGACATCAGTGGTGACAAACCGGCCATGCGCCAGGAAAGTCGGGGAAAAAGAGTACAAAAATAAAGCGAGTAGGCCGGCGAACGGGCCATAAAGCTCCCGGGCCCACTTGAAAACATAAATTCCTAAAATTAACAGCAGCAGCAATGTCGGTATGCGGCCAAAAAAGATCATGGCGTCGGCGTTGTTGCAAGAGTTATAGATAAAGTTAAAACCGAAGTCCCATTGGCCGTTAATGTCTTTTTGCCAGGAAGGCAGCGAATCAGGAAAATTAATTGTCTCGCCGGAAATTTTTGACCACAGCCAGACACTGGCGCCGGCTAAATCCTTAACCAGGGGCGGATGCTCCGGATTGAGCCGCATATCCTGCTGGGTGATATAGGAATAACCGGCCGGCAGATGGGCAACCTCGTCTATAATCGCTGAATCGCCCAGCATGCTGGAAAAAGAGAGGTAAAGCATAAAAATGAGCATCAGGGCTGCTAGGGGGTAGGTGATTTTTTTTGACATAAAAAAGATTTGGATTTTTTATTGATTAACCTCAAACACTAAAAAATTATTATTGATGTTTTTTATTTCTCCGGTTGAAAATTCAATTTCTAACGCTTCAAAAATTTGTTGGTCATAATTCATCGGTAGAATAACTTTTGGCCCGTCTGGAAAAGCAAAGAACGGCGCAGCGGCGGAAGCGGCGGAGTCAACGGGAACTAAATAGCGGATAGTTGATTTATCATAAGTAAGAAATTTGATGGTTTGCGCGGAGACCGGCGGGCCGCCGGGATAAGGAACCGGCACGCCGCCGGCATTAACGATAACATATTTTTGGGTCGTTGCGGGCAGGGAATTCAAATAATTGGCTTCATCAACAAAAAGCTGGGTGAAGGCGCTGCGGGTTGTTTCGTTTTGTCCCCAATAAATAAAGTAGCGCCAGTATTCAGCGCCGGCTAAAGCCGCCAATGATAAGATAATCAGGATGTTAGCGGCGACGATAAGCCGAGGGCTTTGAAGCAGGCGGTGTAAGAATTTAATAAACATAAAAGCGCCGAGGCCAGTAAAAATATAAGCCGGCGGGATTGAGCCGATGGAACGCAGGGCGTGGGGCAGGCCTTCATTGGTTAAAATGGATGGCAGCAGCATCACGCCCCACCAGATCAATAAAGTCCAATAAATTGTTGCGCCCATAAAATTATCGGCCCGGTAATTTTTTTGGCGGAATATTTGCCAAGCACTGTAAAGAAAACCCCAGATGAAAAAAGGAATCAGCGGCCAAAAAATTTGGGGCGAGCCGGCAATGTTGTGCCGCCAATTAAAATCACCGACAGCCACGAATTGGCCGAGTGTTTTTATCGTGCTGGCGATTAAGCCTTGAAGCGGGTTGGCGGATGATAGAACCGAGACCTGGCCGGTGCGGCCCATGAAATCAGCGGGATTTTGGCCGAAATAAAAAATTAGCGGCAGAGCAACAAGAATGGCGGTAAAGAGAAAAATATCCCAGCCATACCAGCCGTCCTTAAAATAGAAATTTTTAAAGACATTGCCGAGAATTTTTCTTTCTTTAACCAATATTTTTAGCCGCGGCCAATAAGCAATGAGGCTGAAAATAAAAATTGGCGCCAGAATCAGCGGTGCGACACGGAAAGAAATATAAGTATGGAAACCGAGGCCGAAAAAAATTCCGGCTAAAAGCCAATAAGTGATGGTCAGAAATACGCGGCCGGCAGCGCGCGGTTTGGCATCGTTGGTATTTTGGCTGTTAGGGTTAGGATGCCATTCGCCGTGCCCGCCAAAATTATCGTCGGGCATCGAGGCAGCCGCGGCTTTGAATAAGAAATAAAAGCACCAAACCAAACAGAAAGGTAGCACGATGGCGCGGAAACCGAGGCGGGAAAAATTAACATGCCAGAAAGACACAGCCATAAAAAAAGCCACCAGCAGGGCAAGGAGATTGGCCTTATTTAGCGATTTTAACCGTGAAAATAATTCACGCGTTAAAAGAAACATCCCTAAAATGGTTAGCCAGCCAAAAATTGCCGCCACAATTTTTATATTCAGAATACTGACGCCGAAATATTTGAAATTCAGCGCAATCAAATTCATAAAAAAACCTTCGCGGCCGTTATTATCGGGATAGAACATCCGGTAGTCGCCGGACTCCATGGCATCAATAGCATCGGTGCCGTTCATGGCCACGTCTGGATAGAGCCCAGGCGGAATCTGGTTTAATTGCCAGAAACGGAAAAAGGCGGCCAAGGCTAAAATAATAAGCAAAAAAACAATAGTTTTTTTATTGGACATAAATTTATTTTCCCCATTTGGCGAGGAAAGAGATTATAGTTTATTCTTCATTAATCCTTATCATAATTCTACCATCTGCTAGCTTATATCAGAAATGGATTTTTTTTCGTCTCTGTGGATAATTATTCATGTTTATTTCGGGGGTTTTTAGGTATAATAGATTTATAGAGAGCAAGTATTTTCTAGACGAAAAAGGATTATGAATATTGACAATCAAAATTTTTCTCAACAAGAACTGTCCGGGTCAAAAAAAGCGCAAAACAAAAAGGCCTTAATGCTTGATGACTTGAAGGTTATACTTGAGACAAGAGGGATTCCCGAAGAAGAAAAAAAAGCATTCATTAACTCTTTTAGGTCAAAAATTAAAAAAGAAACTGATGAAGATTTGCTTGAAGCGGCTCTCGCTAATGTTTCTTTGGCTGTCGTAAAAAGAAGCGCGGAAATTAAAAAAAACGCCAATCTTCCGGACGGAGCAGCGCCGTTGATGCCGGAGCAAAAGCTGGAAGAGCTTAAGCCAGAAAACAATGCCGGAGAAGACGAATTGAAATCAAGAGCTGAAGGTTTGATAAATAGAATAGATAATTTGGTTGACGGCATTTACTATGAGCCGACGATCGCGGCGGCTAAGATATTAAAAAGAAAGATTCCGGGGTTAAGCGTATCTTATAAGAATTTACCGGCGAAATTAGAAAAGAACGGCTATAGCGAAAAAACAGTGAAATCGCTTCAGGCCTTTTTGGATCATCTGATCGCCGCGTCTCAGGGCGAACCAGCCGCGAGTATCGAAGGCAAAGCGGGAAAAGAGTTAATAAAACAAACCGAAGAGAAAATTGATCAGCTAGCCGAATTAAATAAAAAATTAGGCGAGAAAGCCGAAGTGGCTTTAAAAAATAAAGTCATAACCTCATCCCAAGATCAGGCGATTTTAGAATTAATAAATGGCAGCGAGCCTTTATTTTTGGCATGTGACAACGGAAAATACACGCCGGAATTGTTAGCGCAAATTCAAGAACATTATCAAAAGATTCAACAGATGGCTGATGATATTTTTCCGGAAGCGCCGCCTAATTTAGGCGCGTCGGAAAACAATCATCCGGCAGAATTAATTTTTGAGGGGTCTAAGGCAGAAAATAAAATAATAACAAAACTGGAAGAATTATATAAGGAATATATCGCCCGGACGAAGAATAAAGATTTTAAGAGCATTGAAGGGCTGGTCGCGAAAATAGATAAGAAAGAAAAAGAGCTTTGGCATTTGATGCGTTCTAAGAATGCGAGTTTAATAAAAAAAGATTTTAATATTATATTTAAGGCCGCGACGGATAAAATTAGGACGCGGATAGCGGAAGAGCTAGATGCTCAAACCGAGGCCGGCAAAGAAAATCTGCCAGCCGCGGATGAGGGGCCGGAGTCAGCGGCCATAAAAAAAAGAAACCATGAATTAAACGAAGGGAGAGAGATCTTAAAAGGCGGGGCGCAGAAGTTTTATGAAATGTTTATAACCGCGGTCAGAGAAGACGGGGAATGGCAGAAAGCCAATCTGGTGAGGCAGGCGGAATATTTTAAAGAAAAATTAGAGAATTTTATAGAGCGCTTTGTTAGCGCAAAAAAAATATCCGTTAGGAATACTGATAAAAATTATTTGATTGATTCCACGCATAATAATTTTTATTATTGGCAGATGTCTCAGACGGCTAAATAATTGATTTTGATTTTTAATTATAAATATTTTATTTTTTAAAAAATATAAAGCCATGGTTGAATTTAAAAAATTAGATGAAATAATTGCGGAGGGGGAAAAAGATATTTTAACTCCGGAAGGCGTTGCTGAACCCGGCGGCGGAGAAGAAAAAATACCAACAGAGCCGGAATTAAAGAAAGCCGCCAAGCCCAAGAAGCCGAGAAAAGAAAAAGCGCCCGGAGAAAATCCGAAAAAAGCCAGAAAGCCGAAAGCGGAAAAGGCAGCGCCGGTTAAAGTTGAGCCAAAGCTAGAAACGACACCTGATGCATCGAGCGAGGCGGCCGTAGCTAGGGGCGAGTCTACTGATTTCGAAAATTTTAACCCGAATGATTACGGAAGAGGAGGCGGTAGAAAAACTATGCCTTTAGACGATCAAGCCGCGATGCTTTTCGCGATGCGCGGGACACCGGCGGTTGATAAAGAATATATGCGATTAGTTAACGAGGCACAAAATTATTTTACTAGAATAATTCAAACGGGGGAAAGTTCAGATGTGGCCGAGAAACATGTTAAAGAAGACCTCGAAGCATTTTTTTTAAATCGAGCAGGCATGAAAACATCTTCAGACCTAGATAAACAACAAAAAGAAGATCTTCGTGCTTTAGTTAATAAAATTTCCGGAGAGGTTGACAAAAGGCCGGTTGTTGTTGAATCAGAAAAAAATACATGGGAAGTCGCGGGGCCAGAAAAAAACAGACAGGAAGCCGCGGAACAAAAAGTTGTCAGTCCAGAGGTTGAAAAGATTAAAGAGGCCGGGCCAGAAATAAAGGCGCCAGCCGAAGAAGCAATTGATTTGAAAGAAGAGATAGTTAAAAGCCCTGAAGAGGCTAGATTGATTGAAGCGCGGGGAAAATATATTAAAACTGAAAATCGGGTCTATCAGGAACACAAAAAAAAGAATTTTATCAGGCGGATGCTTGGTTATGAAATCAAAGATGAAAATAAAGAACTGGAAACGGCGAGGCATGAACATAATGAAGCCATCAACAAATATGGCAAATCATTATTGGAAAAAAAGGCGGCAGAATTAGAGAAAAATACTGATTTAAGCCCGGAAGATAAATTTCTTCAATTAAGAGAATACGCGCAAACGAACCTGCTGGCGGAAATGAGCGAAAAAGAAGAGAGGCAACTAAGCAATTTGCGTTTGGCGGAAGCGCCGCCAGAGCAGCAAAAATGGTTTAAGCAGTCGCTAGTTTGGTTCAGCAAGATGGGGAGAGTGCAACGACTGTTACTCTCAACGGCTGTTGCCAGCGGGGTAGCTTTGTCTTTTGGTTGGGTGGGCGCAACTAGTGTTGGCGCTTATGCCGCTTATAGGGGAGGCCGGTCGCTTTTGGGCATGGGCGCCGGTTATATTGCGGGCGGATTGGCTGATTCTTTTTATAAAAATAAGCGCGAAGGGATAAAAAAAGAAAGCGATATTGACGCAAGATTAAGAATAGAAAATATTGGAAAGTTCACAGCGGATAAAAGTCTGGAAAATATAATGAATGTGCTTGAAGAGCAGGCAGCCGGGAGCCGTTTAAAATTAATGGAGTTAGCGCGATTAGAAAAGCGGCATAATCTTTATAAAGGCATAGTCACCGCGTTAACGGCCGGCTCGGTGGCCGCTCTTTCTGGTTCTATTGAAAAAAGCTGGGCAGGCGGCAGCGGAAAAATCACAGATATAGCCGGGAAGCAGGCAGACAATAAAGTTTTAAGCGATATAAAGATTAAGTCCGGCATTGATAATCCAACGGTTGAAGATTTTTCAGAATCTTCAGCTAAGGGCGCCGGCAGTCTTATAGATAAATCGGCAACAGGGGCGCCACCAGGTCAATTGACTCCGGAACAGGTGCGTCAAATATTACAAGGGAAAGGGATGGGCAGTGTCGTTGAAAAGTTAAGCGGAGCAGGAAAGGGTTTAGATTTAAGCGTGGCGGATTTAGAAAAAATACCGGGTACCGGATCTCAAGCTATTGATTTAACTGTTGGCAGTCGCGGGCCGGAGGGCGCTATCGTGGATTATTTCAGGGGTAAGCCGGAAATGGCCAAATATTGGGGTTGGGATGGCAAAAGTCCAATTGACCAATGGGCCGGCGCAAAAGCGCATCAATTATGGCTGAATCTGGCCGACGGGGAATTAAAAAAACCGGAAATTTTGGCGGAATTAAAAGAATTGGGATATCCGGCTGATCTGGATGGTTATGCCAAAATGATGCAGCGCATCGGCCAAGGAACGGTGAAATTGTTTGATGATGAAAAAATTGGTTTAGTGGATACACATTTCTTAAAATCTGTGCCGACAGAAACATCCGTGCCGGGAGCCGGAGCCGCGGCGGCAGAACCAATAATTGAATCGCCGCCCAGCAGCCCGGCGGGCGCAGTTGATTTATCTCATTATGACCAATCTGGCAGCCCCGAAGCCGGAATAGAAGGCATGCCGATAAGCAAGGGCGATCTTGGAGATATAGCGACAAATGCGCCATCCGGCGGCGGCGCGGCTCAGGAAGGCTTGGCTAAAGCCCCAGGCGCGGCTGTTGATTCGGAGATACCGACTAAGCAGGGCGATCTAAGCGATTTAGCAAAAGAACCGCCGGCTAGCGGAACCAAGGATAATTTAGTCGATGACTGGAAAAAGGCAAGGGAGGGCGTTAAATTTGAAGATAAGCCTGATTTGCCGGCTTGGGAGCAGAGAGTTTCAGACGCGGTTCAGAAAAATTTTAAACTCCATCCGAGCAATTATGAAAAAATTAAATTTATGACGGTGGAAAGATTTTTAAGGGATACTCCTAAAGCTCCTTATCCTTTTTCAAGTGTGACACCAATGCAAAAATTAGCGCAATATATTGAATCTCATCAGGTGCCTGCGTTCAGGGAAAATATGATGCGCGGCTCGGTGCAGGATTTTCTCGCCAAATTTTTCTGATTATTTAAAAAATTAAATTAATAATAAAAAAATATATGAACCCCGTTAGAAATTATAAATTTTAACTGGGTCATAAAAAATAAATTATGGATTTATCTAATAATAAACAAAAAATTTCTAATGGGGTGAATATCAATGATTTATTGCAAATTGATTTAATCAAACATTTGGGTTTAGACAATTTGCCGGCGGAAAAAAAAGAGGAAGTGATTCTAAAAATGGGCGGAGTCATTCAGCAAAATATTTTACTCAGGATATTACGGGAGCTGGATGATAAAGATAAAGACGAGTTTGATAAAATTCTAGGGGAGAATAATGATGAGAAGACGCTGGAATTTATCAAAAGTAAATTGCCGAATTTCGACGATTTGGCCAAAGAAGAGGTAGCTAAATTTAAAGAAGATGTAATTGAGCGGATGCAAGGATTAATTCCGCAAAATTAATATGCCTGATCCATATCGTGAACCAATTAAAGAATCGCCGTCAGCGGCACCGTTGCCGGAATCAGCGTTCGTAGAGAAAAAAGAAGCAGTGTTGCCGCCGGAAAAAGAAAAACCAGCCGAACAGGCAGTGCCGGCAGAACAGCCAACCGCGCCGAGCGTAGCTGCCCCTGTTGCCAGCAGCGCCGGCCAAATCCCGGCCGTTGCGGTGGCCGAGGATGTCCAGAATCTGCTTTCTTATGAAAAAAATCAGCAACTGAAAGCGCTGGTGGATTTGGCTTTTACCAAAGGCGTTAATCACGCGGCGGATGTAGCGCGCCAGCTGGACAGCCCATATTTGATGGATGAATTTCACGATACTTTAGTGGATAAATTACATAAAGAACTGGTACGGAGAGGTAAATTAGAAGAAATTTAATGCCATTCGATCTCAATCTATTTTTATTTCCCTTAGCGGTGGTTTTATTTATTGTCGTGGTTATTTTGGGCGTTTATTTGGCAATAAAACTAATTCAAGGCAAGGGAAAAGTTATTCGGGCGCTCAATATGGCGTTGTTTTTGATTTCGGTGCCAAAAATTTCCGGCGAAGAGAAAGAAAAGAAGCCGTTTAAGGAACTAATCGCCAGTATGGAGCAGTTCTACGCCAGTTTGAGCAATTTAAAAGATACCGGCTTAAAGGCCTTTGTTTATGGTCAGCCGGTTTTTGTTTTTGAAATGGCGGTGGCGCATGTTGGCGAAGAAATTTGTTTTTACGCCGCGGCGCCGCGGCGCTGGGGCAGTGTTTTGGAAAAGCAAATTCATGGCTTTTTCCCGACAGCCGAAGTGAGACTTGTTGAAGATTATAATATTTTTAATCCCACGGGGGCGAGTATCGGCTCATATCTTTTCGCAGCGCGGGGCAAATCATTGCCTTTCCGCACTTATCAGAACATGGAGGCCGATCCGTTGAATGAAATTGTTAATGCTTTGAGCAAACTGGAAATTGAAGGCGAGGGCGCGGCGATTCAAATTATTATCCGGCCGGCGGATAATAATTGGCGCAAGGCTTTGTTAAAAATCGCGCGGCTGATGCAGCGCGGTCGGGCTTTTGACAAGGCTAAAATAAACACCGATAAAAATGTTGTTTTTAAAGCGTTGGATTTTTATAGCGAAAATATGGGCAACAAAACCGGCCAGCAGATGCCGAATCAGCCAATGTCGCAATCAGTCACGCCGATGGATACGGAGATTATTAAAGCGCTGGAGGCCAAGGCCGGCAAAGTGGCTTATGCGGTGAATATCAATTTGATTTGTTCGGCGCCGAACCAACAGCAGGCCCAGCAGATTCTATTGCAGCTGGAAAGCTCATTCGCCCAGTTTAATTCTGCTAATTTAAATAGTTTCAAGCCGGCGCGCATAGGCTTCGGCGGCGCGCTGAAAAAATTATTTTATTATTTTTCTTTTCGGATATTTGAAGCCAGCCGCAGTTTTATTTTAAGCACTGAGGAGTTAAGTTCTATTTTTCATTTTCCGACCACCAGTATCGAGACGCCCAAAGTAAAATTTATTAAAGCCAAGCAAGCCGCGCCGCCGGTCGGTTTGCCGGTTGATGGTTTGGTGCTGGGCAAAAATATTTATCGCGGCGTGGAAACAGTGATTAAAATGGCGCGCGACGACCGGCGGCGCCATCTCTATCTGATTGGTCAGACCGGCACTGGTAAGACGACTTTGATGAAGGGGATGATACCGCAGGATATTAAAAATGGCGAAGGCCTAAGCGTGATTGACCCGCACGGCGAGTTCGTTGAATATGCTTTGGGTGTCGTGCCCAAGGAGCGTGCCGAAGACGTGATTTATTTCAATCCGGCGGATTTAGAGCGGCCCATTGGTCTTAATATGCTGGAATACGACCCGAAATTTCCGGAACAAAAAACATTTATCGTTAATGAACTGATAAATATTTTTGATAAGCTCTATGATTTAAAAAACACCGGCGGGCCGATTTTTGAGCAATACACGCGCAACGCTTTGATGCTGCTGATGGATGATCCGAGCGGCGGCGCGACTTTGATGGATGTGCCGCGGGTCATGGCTGACGGCGCCTATCGCCGAAGATTGCTTGAGAAATGCGCTAATATCGTGGTTAAAGATTTTTGGATAAAAGAGGCGGAGAAAGCCGGCGGTGACGCGGCGCTGGCTAATGTTGTGCCTTATATCACCTCTAAATTCAACACCTTTATCGCCAATGATTTTATGCGGCCGATTATCGGCCAGAGCAAGTCATCCATTAATTTTCGTGAAATAATGGACGGCAAAAAAATTTTGCTGGTTAATTTAACCAAGGGGCGCCTTGGTGAAATCAACAGTAATTTATTAGGCATGATTATCGTCGGTAAATTAATGATGGCGGCTTTCGCGCGCATTGATACGCCGGAAGAACTGCGCCACGATTTTTATTTATATATTGATGAGTTCCAAAATTTTACCACCGACAGCATTTCAACTATTCTGTCCGAAGCGCGCAAATACAAGCTTTGCCTGATTTTGGCGCACCAATACATCAAGCAATTACCGGAGAAAATTCGCGATGCGGTTTTTGGTAATGTCGGTTCGCTATTGGCGATGCGGATCGGTGCTGAGGATGCGGAATTTTTGGTTAAACAATTCACGCCCGTCTTTGACCAGAATGATTTAATTAATATTGATAACTGGAACGCTTATGCCAAATTATTAATCAATAATCTGACTTCTAAGCCCTTTAATCTAATAACTTATCCGGCGCCGCCGGTCAATAAAGAAATAGCCGAAGCATTGAAAGAATTATCGCGGTTGAAATTTGGCCGTGACCGGGAATTGGTAGAAAGTGAAATAAATCAACGGTATAAAATATGAGCCGCAAAAAACCCTGTTCCCATTGCGGGCCGTTGCCGGCGAACCATTGGGAAAGCTGGATAAATGACTGGTTGGTTTGGTTTTTTAATAAATTTGAAGCACGAATAAAAAAAATCGGCGGCGGTTTTTTGGGAAAGCCCATTTTATTTTTTGAAAACCAAATAACTGCTGCGGTCATTTGGCTGCTGCTTAAATCAAAAATTATCTCTTTAACGGCAGACATTGACCGGAGCAAAATTTATAACCGGACGCTGGTTTTTCTGGACGAAGCGAAAAAAAAGGGTTATCGCGCGGGCGCCGTTTTATTTTTAGGAAGATATAATAATCAGTTTTTTATTGAAATTAGCGGTCAGCGGATTTTTTTTGAGGGCTTGCCGTTGGGCCGGCAGAGGCGGAATATTGCTAATATTTTCATTGACGATAAGGCGCGGCTTAAGGAAATATTGCGCAATCATGGTTTGCCGTTTGTTATCGGCCAAAGTTTTTTTAGCCGGCGGGCGGCTTGTCGGTATGGCTTAAAACTTGGCTGGCCGCTAGTAGTCAAGCCCCGTTGGGGCTCAGTCAGCCGCCATGTTTTTGTTGATATCAATAGCAAAGAAAAATTAAAAGAAGCGATAAAGAATGTTAAGGAAATTTGCCCTTGGGTGGTGGTGGAAAAATTTTTAACCGGGGCAAGCGTTTGGCGCGCGACGGTTGTGGATTATAAATTAGGCGGCGTGGTTAAAAGAATTCCGGCTAATGTGGTTGGCGATGGCGTGAGCAGTATTGCGGAATTAGTTGAAACGAAGAATGCCGATCCGCGGCGGGGTGAGCCCAAACAGAAGGACTGCACTTATTTAAAAATCGTTTTAGACCAGACCAGCGCTAAATTATTAGCGGCGCAAAAATTAGCTTTCGGCGGTGTGCCGGCCCGCGGCCAACAAGTCTGGTTGCAGGAGAAAATAATTTTAGATTTAGGGGCGGACTTACTCGACGCGACTGGCGCGGCGCATCCGGATAATATTAAAATTTTTGAGCAGGCGGCGCGGGTTTTTGGCGCCCAGCTTGTCGGCATTGATTTTTTATGCCGCGACATCGGCGTTTCGTGGCGGGAACAGGAATGTGCTATAATTGAATTAAATTCTCTGCCTTTTATTGACATGCATCATTATCCCTTAGAGGGACAGCCGCGCAACATCGCGGCAATGTTGCTAGCGATGATGGAGGAAGAATATAAAATTAATAAATAATTAATAAGAAATGTTATTCACCCCGTTAGAAATAAAAAAATAGCGGGGTTAATCAAACTATTATGACAACAGACAATATAGGCAAAATTTCTAACGGGGTGAATGAAAATGCCAGCGGTTTTTCCAAGAAGGATTTATTTGTTTCGTTATTTATCGGTGAAGCAACGGCTTGGTTGCTAATCGTTTTATTCAGGGGTTTGGTTTCGGCTGAACTTTACGCTAAATTTTCTAATATCTTGTTTTATCTATTGCCAATTGGTTTTCCTTTAGTCTGCGCTTTTTTTCTATATATCGCTTATCAATTAGGTAAAAAAATCGCGGTATTAAAGCAAATCGGCCGTTTTGTTTTGGTCGGCGGTTTTAACACAGTGGTTGATTGGGGTATTCTGACTTTTTTAATCTTTTTTTTCCGGCAATATCTCTCAACTGACTCTAAAGACATTATCTTTAATGTTTTTTCCGTCGCGATTATTTATTATACGCTTTATAAAAGCATATCTTTTGTTTTATCGGCGGCTAACAGCTATGTCTGGAATAAGTTCTGGACTTTTGAGCGCCGGACCACCGAATCAGTCAGTAAAGAATTTACACAATTTTTTATTGTGACGGTTATAGGCTTTTTAATTAACGTCGGCATTGCTTCGGGAGTTTTTAAATTCATCGGACCGCTGGGGCCGTTGAATTCGGACCAATGGGCGATTGTCGCTGCGGTTTTTGCCACTGCCGCTTCCATGGTTTGGAATTTTATCGGCTATAAATTTATTGTGTTTGATAGAAAGCCAGCGGAGAATTTGCCAATGGGTCAATAGAAATTTAGAAGGGAGGGGTGCGCGATGGAGATATTAGTGAAGATGGAGGTTGTTTGTCCAAAGAAGGAGGGCAAAAATTTAGACCTAACAATCATTCGGGGCTGTTGTTCCTTTAATGTGCCTGATGGCCAAAAAGATATTTTACGCCCCAATCTTGTCTGTGTGCCTTTGTGTGGTGAATTTATGGGGTTGCGCACGATTGGGGCTGACGGGTTTTTTATCGGCGTCAATTGTAGGGCGTTAAATAAGAGGTGATTTGTGTTTCGTTTTTTTTCGGGGTTTCCTTTATAATTCGGAGGCCCCGTTTTGTTAAAGTTGAAAGTTCAATAAGGAATGGGTTATACTTATAAGGAAATAAATCCACTAAAAAATGAGGGAGAAATTTATGGAAAATCTTGTTTTATACCGCAAATATCGGCCGCGAAGTTTTGGCGAAGTGGTTAATCAGGAGCATGTGGTGCAAACGCTCTCTAACGCTTTAACTATGGGCAAAGTCGCCCACGCTTATTTATTTACCGGGCCGCGGGGCACTGGCAAGACCACTATCGCGCGGTTATTGGCTAAGGCGGTCAATTGTGAAAACAGGAAAGATTCGGCTGAGCCCTGCAATAAATGCGGCGCTTGCGGGGAAATTAATGCCGGCCGGGCGCTGGACTTGATTGAAATTGACGCGGCGTCCAACCGCGGCATCGATGAAATTCGCGATTTGCGCGAAGGGATAAAATTTTCGCCGACGCGCCTCAGATATAAGGTTTTTATTATTGATGAAGTGCATATGTTAACGCGTGAAGCGTTTAACGCACTGCTCAAAACACTGGAAGAGCCGCCGGCCCACGCCATTTTTATTCTAGCAACCACCGAACTGCATAAGGTACCGGCGACGATTCTTTCCCGTTGCCAGCGGTTTGATTTCCATAAATTATCACTGGAAAAAATCGTTGAGCGGCTGGCGCTGATTGCTAAAAAAGAAGGGGTGAAGGTAGCCGAAGAAGCCTTGAATTTAATCGCCGTTAACGCCGAAGGGGCGATGCGTGACGCGGAATCGCTGTTGGGGCAGGTGATTGCGGTGGAAGATAAGGAAATAACGCTGAAGGAAGTGCAGGTAATTTTAGGAACAACGGACATTGCTTCGGCTAAGGCTATGGCGGATTATTTGGCAATAAAAAATTCAGCCGGCGCGCTGGAGTTGATTAATAAACTGGCGCAGGACGGGGCTGATTTGGCGCAATTTAATAAATCGCTGATAAACTATTTGCGCAAGATGATGATTCTAGCGTCAGCCGCTTCCCTCGGCGCGCCGGACAAGCAATTTAAAAATCTCATCGCGCCGGAATTGACTGATGAACAAATAAAAATTATGCTGGAGCAAAGCCAAAAATTCACTTCGGCCGACTATATTAAAATTTTACACTTGCTTGTTCGTGCAGAAAATGAAATAAAATTTGCCATTTTGCCGCAATTGCCGCTAGAACTGGTCGTGGCTGAATTAGCGATTAAAGATATTTAACAATTTTATGACACCAATCAGATTGCCCTGGCAAAAAAGATTTTTTGACATTTTTATCAGCCTGGCGGCCATGATTTTTTTCTCCTTTTTCTTTTTGATAATTTTATTAGCGATGGTTTTAGAAATGCTATTCCGGCCGATTGCCCGAGGGGGATTCTTTTATTCCGAAACAAGAATGTCTGCCGGCCAGCCGTTCAAAATCTATAAATTCAGAGTTTTTAAAAAAGGCGTTTTGAGCCAAAATATAAACGGGGATGGCATAATCCATACAAAAAAATTGGAAAATAACGGGCATAACTTGACGTTCGTCGGCAATATTCTGAGGCGAATTTATTTTGACGAACTGCCCCAATTATTCAATGTTTTAAAAGGCGATATGAGCATGGTCGGTCCGCGGCCAACAAATCTGGAGAATATGGAAAAGCTGCTGCAAGCCGGCCATTTGTCTAAATTTCAAATTAAAGCTGGATTAACGGGTTATTTCCAGTCGCATAAAAGCAGCAAATACAATTTATTCCAGGAAGAAGAAGACAATAAATATATAGAATTTTGCCGCCATCATTCTGGCTGGCAGATTGCCTTTTATGATTTAAAGATAATTTTTTTGACAATTTTAACGATTTTTCGCGCCGAGGGAATTTAATGAAAATTATTTATTCCGAGATCGTCTAATGGTAGGACAGCGGCCTTTGAAGCCGTTAATCGGGGTTCGAATCCCTGTCTCGGAACATATGAATTTATCTAACCGTAAAAAAATAATAATTTATATATCGGCCGCAGTGGCAACGTTGATAATTTTAACTATTATCGGACTGCGGTTATGGATTTGGCGCGCCGGGGTGGAAATGTGCGCCGGTCGGATCGTGGAGATGGATGATAAAAGTTTTATTGTGGAAAATCGGCGAGGGGAAAAAATGACAATATTGATAAGCCCGGAGACAGAAATTTTAGAAGGCAGAAAATGCATATCAGGACAATCGCTGGTCGGTGAAGAAATTTTTGTGGTTGGCGCGCCTAATGCGCAAAATGAAATTGAAGCCAGAGTCGTAAGGATTATTAAACATAAATAAAGTATTGGTAAAATAAATGAAATGGGAGCAAAGAATTTTTTAAAATATTTACCAGTCGTGTTTTTCGTCTGTTTCTTTATTAGTTTATCAATCTTTTTTTATTTTACTCCGCCGGATAAGTTAATTGGTTTTGTCGGGGTAGAAAACGCTTATTTATTGATTTTCGTTTTAGCTTTTATCGGCGGTCTAACGACTTTCAGCGGCGTGCCCTATCATTTAGTTTTAATCGCTTTGGCTGTTGGCGGGCTCAATCCTTTATTCCTTGGTTTTTCAGCCAGTATCGGAGTGATGTTGGGCGATACCACTTCTTATTTTATCGGCCTTAAGGGCGGCGAGCTTTTACCGAGGGCAATTCAGAATATCTTTCAGAAGATGATCGCGTTTTTTATGAGATTTCCTAGATTGTTGCCTTTCTTTTTTTTGTTTTACGGCAGTTTTATCCCTTTTTCCAATGATTTTATTGTTATTTCCATGGGGTTGGCGAAATATCCGTTTTGGCGGGTGATGGTGCCGCTGGCCATCGGCAATATTTTTTTCAACACCGGGCTGGCCTTCCTAACTGTTTATGCCTATAATTTTGTCCAAAGAGTGTTTTTATAGAGAATATTAAATTTTTATTAAGATTAAAATTTATGGCGATAAAAACTTATCCTGGCCTAATTGACGCGCATGTCCATTTGCGCGAGCCGGGAGCGACAGACAAAGAAGATTTTTATACCGGTTCGCGTTCAGCAGTGGCAGGCGGTTTTACGTTTGTTTTAGATATGCCGAATAATCCTTTGCCGACAGTGAGCATCGTGCGGTTAAAAGAAAAAATAAATTTATCAAAAAAGGCGATTTGCGATATCGGTTTTTTTTATGGCACGGATGGCCAAAATATAGAAAGCTTTAAAGAAGCGGCTAAAAATCCGCGCGTCTACGGTTTGAAGATATTTTTAAACCATACTACTGGCGATTTGCTGGTCCATGATTTAGCGGCCCTGGAAGAAATTTTTAAAGCGTGGAATTCCGATAAACCGATAGCTGTCCACGCCGAAAACATTGAATTGGCGGCGGCGATTGATTTGGCCAATTTATATAATCGGCGGCTGCATGTTTGCCATCTGTCATTGGCGGAGAGCGTAGAATTGGTAAGAAAGGCAAAAGCAAAAAAATATAAAATCACGGCTGGCGCCACGCCCCATCATTTATTTTTAACCGGCGAAGACCGTAAAAAGCTTGGCGGCTACGCCGATATGAAACCGCCATTGGGAAGCAAGAAAGACCAAACAGCTTTATGGCAGGCGCTGAACGACGGCACAATTGATATTGTTGAAACTGATCATGCGCCGCATGCCAAAGCGGAAAAAGAAAGGGAGAACCCCGCTTTTGGCGTGACCGGCCTGGAAACAGCGGTCGGTTTATTATTTTTAGCGGTGAAAGAGAAAAAAATTAAAGAGAGCCAAATTAAAAAATTGCTATACGACAATCCACGCCGGATTTTTAACATTCCTATTCAGTTAAAAACATCTGTTTTAATTAATACGGATAAGAAATGGATTGTCGGCGAAGCGGGTTATGAAACTAAATGCGGCTGGTCGCCGTTCAATGGCTGGGAAGTTTATGGTAAAATTGAAAAAGTGGTGCTGCGGGGGAAAATATTATTAGAAGAAGGAGAGATAGTATTATAAAATAATCTATTTGTAATCATTCTTTGATCCGCCGGCTGGCGGAAGGAGGGAAAAAATTTTATGCTTCAGAAGCCATTTTATAATCCGAATATTTCTTACGAAAAAAATTATCAAGACGGGCCGTTTGGCGGTTTTGCCGACGGCGATGTTTTTGAAAATCAAGGCGAAGCGAGTTTTTATTTCTTCGGCCATCGGGTTTATTTGCCTTTTGGCATTCCGGCCGGGCCGCTACTTAACGGTAAATTTGTCAAAGCGGCGCTGGATAAGGGTTTTAATATACCGGTTTATAAAACCGTCCGGACAAAAAAATATCCCTGCCATCCGGTGCCGAACGTTTTGGCGGTTAAAGTTGACGGCGACCTGACCATGGCTAAAGCCGAAAAACAATTAACGGCTGATTATAATTATCAGGAGCCGCTGTCTATCACTAATTCTTTCGGTGTGCCTTCTGCTGATCCCGATGTCTGGCAGCCGGATTTAGCCGAAGCTGTCCGATACGCCAAGCCCGGCCAGGTTGTTGTTGCCAGTTTTCAGGGTTCAAAAGCCGGTGATCACACGTTTAATTCTTATGTCGCTGATTTTGTTTTAGCGGCGCGGTTGGTCAAAGAAACGGGCGCGAAAATTCTAGAGGTGAATTTTAGCTGCCCTAATGAAGGCACGGCCAATCTTTTATGTTTTGACGCGGATAGGGTAAAAACTATCAGCGAAGCGATAAAAAATGAAATTGGCGATACGCCGCTGGTTATAAAAATTGCCTATTTTAAGGACGAAGAAAATTTAAAAAAACTGGTTGGCGGGATCGGCCATGTGGTGGACGGCATTGCCGCGATAAATACTATTCCGGCAGCCATTATTGATGAAAGCGGCCAGCAGGCCTTGCCCGGCGAAGGCAGGCTGATGAGCGGTGTCTGTGGCGCTTGTATCCGATGGGCAGGATTAGAAATGGTCGGGCGTTTGAAGAATTTGCGCGAGGAATTGGATTTGGCTTATAATATTATCGGCGTCGGCGGCGTTATGGACGCGGGGGATTTTAAGGAGTACAGAAAAGCCGGCGCGGATGCTGTCATGAGCGCTACAGGCGCGATGTGGAACCCGGGATTGGCGCAAGAGATAAAAGAAATTTTATAATAATAAATAATTAGCATGATTATGGATAAAAAACTGCAGCAATTAGCGCTGGATTTTTATAAATTGGGCGCGGTTAAGTTTTCTAAGGAAGGATTTAAATTTAATCTTCACGCCGAGCATCCGGAAGTGCCGCTCAGCCCGAATTATCTCAATTTACGTGATGTTTTTCGCATGCCGGCCATTCGGAAAGAGATTGCCAAACGGATCGCGGTTATAGTTAAAAAAATAAAACCGCAGGTGCTGGTTGATTTGCCGCAATCTATTTCCCCGATAACCACCGCCGTTTCGGATTTAACGGGCGTTCCGATGGTGACTTTGCGCTCAGAAGCGCTGAAAGGCGCCAAGAAAGACCATGGCGTCGCGCAAAATATCAACGGCATATATAAGAAGGGTCAAAGGGCGCTGATTATAGACGATGTGGTTTCCAGTCAGGCTTTTACAAAGATAAAAGCCATCGAAGTTTTGAATGATAGTGGTTTGAAGCTGATTAAAAAAATAGTCATTGTCGTTGACCGCAACGAAGGGGGGAAAGAAACTTTAAAAAAATATGGATTTGATTTGGTTAATTTAATGGATTTTAAGGGAATGCTTGAATTTTATTTAGCTAAAAAAATGATTACAAAAAATGATTTTGATAAATCGATAGAGTTTTCCAAAATTTCGAAAGAGATAGCACTTAAATAATAAACCGAATAACATACCAACATACTCAAGAATGTTGGTATGTTATGTGAATAATAAAAATTTATGCCGATTATTGATAAATATAACCAGCGGGTTGATAAAGTTAATTCTTTGCTTTGCGTCGGGTTGGACGCGGACTGGGAAAAATTGCCGGCAAAATTTAAAGCGCTGGCCAATCCGCAGTTTGAATTTAATAAATGGATAATCGAAGAGACTGTGGAATTTGCGGCGGCCTATAAGCCCAACGCCGCTTTTTATGAAGCCAGAGGGGATAAGGGTTTGGCGGAATTAAAAATGACGATGGATTGGTTAAGAAAAGAATATTCGGATGTTTTTACCATCTTAGACGCCAAGCGGGCGGACATTGGCAACACCAACCGCGGCTATATTGAGGAGATTTTTGACTGGCTGGGCTTTGACGCCATGACACTCCATCCATATCTCGGCGGTGAAGCGTTGGCGCCGTTTTTGGCGAGAAAAGATAAGGGCTGTATAATTTTGTGTCGTACGTCTAATCCCGGCGCCGGCGAACTGCAGGATTTAGTTTGCGACGGCCGGCCGATTTGGCAAGCGGTGGCGGAAACGGTCCGTGATAAATGGAATAAAAATGATAATTGTTTATTAGTGGTTGGCGCGACTTATCCCGCGGAAACGAAAAAAATCCGTGAATTAACCGGCAATATGACATTTTTGATGCCCGGCATTGGCGCTCAGGGCGGCGAGGTCAAGGCGGCGGTAGAGGCCGGAAAAAACTCCGAGGGTAAAGGGCTGATTATTAATTCGGCGCGCGGGATAATTTTTGCCGATGATCCGGCGGGAGAGGCGAAAAAACTGAGAGAGGAGATTAATAAATACAGGTAATAATGATTTTTTATGATTAATTCCGAATATCAGGAAGTTATTAAAGCCGCCCGTTTGGGCGGCCAAGTCATTAAAAAGTATTTTGGCCAGAATCTAGCGGTAAAATTAAAATCCACAATCCATGATTTTCAAACTAAGGCGGATTTGGAATCAGAAAAAGCCGTAATAGGCCATTTGCAGAAAAAATTTCCCGGTTATAATATTTTATCCGAGGAGATTGGTTATATTGATAAAAATTCCGAATATACTTTTATTATTGATCCGCTGGACGGCTCAAATAATTTTGTTTTAAATATTCCGATAGTCAGCGTGAGTATCGGTTTGATGAAAAATGACGAGGCGGTTTTCAGCGCGATTTATGATGTTTTTTTAGACCGGGTTTACTGGGCGCAAAAGGGTAAAGGGGCTTATTGCGACGGCAAAAAAATTCATGTCAGCCGGCAATCAGGGCTTAAGGATTCTAACATCGCTTATAATTGCGGTTATATTTTCTCCAGGCAGGAATATGCGAAAATTTTTAAAAAATTACAAGTGGCGGAAATTAAAAGATATTTGACCAGCTGGTCGGTGGCGCTAGATTTTTGCCTTTTGGCTGCCGGTAGAATTGATGGTATTATAAATAATAAATGCGAGGTTTATGATTTTATTGCCGGCAGGCTGATTGCCAGCGAGGCCGGAGCCGTCATCACTGATTTTAAGGGCCAGAAAGATGAAGATAAAAACAATAGATTTATTGCGTCTTGCGGGAAAAAAATTCACCAGGATATTTTAAAAATACTTTAGTTGCTTTTTTTATTATAAAATGTATACTAAAAAATAGCCGTTAATCATAAATTAATCTTAATATATAAAAATATGGAGACAAAAGACATGATTGATACCAATATGAAATCAAATAACGAATCAAATATTAAACTGAAAAATGGTGGATTTAAGAAAGAATATTTGCTCATCGGTTTTGCCGTTTTAGCCGTTGCTGCCGTGGCCATTTATTGGTCTTATTTCCGCACGCCGGTTTTAAGCGCTGATCAGGCCAAAACGGTGGCTGAAAAATTCATTCAGGAAAATCTTTTGAGTCCGGGAGTCAAAGCGGACATTAAAAGCATTGCCGAAGATAGCGGGTTGTATAAAATTATTTTAAATATCGGCAGCGGCCAGGATATTACCGCTTATATTTCCAGAGACGGCCAAAAGTTTTTCCCGCAGGCAATGGATATTGCGGAAGTTGAAAAGCAGGCCGCCGGAGCCCAAAAACAGACTGAGGCGGCGCCGGTTAAAAGCGATCAGCCGGCAGTAGAGTTATTTGTGATGAGTTATTGCCCCTATGGCACGCAGATAGAGAAGGGCATATTGCCTGTTTTGAATGCTCTCGGCGATAAAATAAAATTTACGCTTAAATTCGTTAATTACGCGATGCACAATAAGCAGGAAATTGATGAAAATTTGCGCCAATATTGCATTCAGAAAGAGCAGGGCGATAAATTAAATAATTATTTGACTTGTTTTTTGAAAGCTGGCGAAGCGGACAACTGCCTTAAATCCACCGGTGTTAATGCCAGCAAGCTAGCCAATTGCGTGGCGCAAACCGACGCGGAATTTAAGATTACGGAAAAATTTAACGATAAAAATTCTTGGGGCAGCCAGTATCCGCCATTTGATGTTGATAAGGCCGATAATGAAAAATATGGCGTGCAGGGTTCGCCGACTATAGTGATAAATGGCCAGTCGGTTAACAGCGATAGGGATCCGGCCAGCCTGTTGAAATTAATTTGTTCAGCGTTTAATAACCAGCCAGCCGAATGTTCCGCCCAATTATCAGCCGACCAGCCCTCTCCGGGCTTTGGCGAGGGGACGAGCAACACTACCAGCGGGGATTGCGGGCAATAAAAATCGACTCGGGATATATCCTTCGTTTCTTGAGCGAGGATTTTATGAAAAGGAGGTGAATTTTATGGAAGATCAAAACTTAAATGTTAAAATTATTCCGCCGCAGGATTACTTGCCGAAATTAGCGGCGGCGGTGGCCGGATTATTGGGTTTATTTTTAGTCGTGTTGATTGTCGGCGGCGCGGTGGATGTTAATAATAAAATTAAGGAAGGCCGTTATATCGGCCAGAGCAGCCAATATAAAAACACGATTAATGTTTCCGGTGAGGGCAAGGTTTTGGCCAAGCCGGACATCGGGCAGGTGGATTTATCGGTTTTAAGCCAGGGGACAACGGTGGCGGCGGCGCAAAAAGATAATACCGATAAAATGAATAAAATAACTCAAGCGCTGAAGGATTTGGGCATCAAAGAAGAAGATTTAAAGACAACCAATTATAATATTAATCCTACTTACCAATATACATCCGGCCGGAGCGTGATTATCGGTTATGATGTGACGCAGACACTGCAGGCTAAAATCCGCGATTTAACCAAAGTGAGCGCGGTTTTGGACAAAGCGGCGGCCTTAGGCGCCAACCAAGTCGGTTCCCTGGGTTTTACTTTTGACGAGCCGGAAAAATTGAATGATGAAGCGCGGGAAAAGGCGATTGACGATGCTAAAGATAAGGCTGAAGGGCTGGCGGAAAAGCTGGGCGTTGAATTGGGCAAAGTCGTGAGTTTTTCTGAAAGCACCAATGGCGTTCCTTCGCCGGCGTATTATAGTGCCAAGGAGGGCTATGGCGTTGGTGGCGGCGGCGCGGCGCCGGATATTCAGACCGGTCAGAATGAAATTGTCATAACGGTTAATTTGGCTTACGAGATATATTAAAAAAATAGAATCTTTTTTCAAAAACCCCGGGTTTCGGCCAGGGGTTTTTGTTTGGATAAAAAGCCGCGATGGCGGCGGAGCCGGCCGCAAATCCGCGAGGGTGGTTTATTTTTATTGTTTGGGCTATACTGAAAATGATTAAAAGGTCTTTTTAAATAAAAATTAATAAAATAAAAATTATGTCAACAAGTTTATTTGATTTTTTTCAACAAAACCCTCTAGTTTTTGCCGCTTTTTTAATTTGGTCATTATTTTGGAAAGGTTTGGCGCTGTGGCGCGCCGGCCATTTAGGCCAAAAGTATTGGTTCATTATTTTGCTGGTTGTTAATACGGCGGGTTTGCTGGAAATTATTTATTTGTTTTATTTCAGCAAGAAAAAAATAAAAATGGCGATTGACGCCAATCAGCTGAATAATCATTAATTTAAAAAATATGCCACAAAAAATTACCAAAGAAGAAGCCGAAAAAATCGGCGGAGATTTAGGCATTGATTGGAGCCGGTTTGATGTTGAGCAATTCCGGCGCGGCATGGACGTGGAATTGGAACATGGCACACGCGACGCCAAGACTAATGTCACGAATGATGATATGCTGACAACCGGCAAAATCGCGTTGGAAATTATCAATAAATTAAAAATTGGTGCCAAGCCGGCCAATATCATCGGCATGGCGCGGTTTGGCATCCGGCCGCAAGCCCAGGTTTTGGGAGTGGTGATGCCATTTCTGCGGCAATTAGCTAAGCAGATTAAAAAATCGCCTGCGGACAGGCATCAATTAGCCGCTGAACTTTGGCAATCGGGAATTCACGAAGCGAAAATCTTAGCCAGCATTATTGAGGAGCCGGCATTGGTGAACGCTGGACAGATGGATGCGTGGATTAAGGATTTTGATTCTTGGGATGTTTGCGACCAGGTTTGTTTAAATCTTTTTTATGGACTGAAGCCGGCTTTCGGCAAATGCTTTATTTGGGCCAAAAGGCAAAAGGAATTTGAGCGGCGGGCGGGTTTTGCTTTGATGGCAAGCCTTGCGGTTAAAGATAAAAAAGCGGCTGATAAAGAATTTATTAAATTTCTGCCGGTGATAAAAAAATACGCGGCTGACGAGCGCAACTATGTCCGTAAAGCGGTGAATTGGGCCCTGCGGCAGATTGGCAAACGGAATTTAACGCTAAACAAGGAAGCGATTAAGCTAGCCGAAGAAATTTATAAAATAGATAATAAAACAGCGCGCTGGATCGCCGGCGACGCTTTGCGTGAGTTGCAAAGCGCGGCGGTGCGGCAAAGGTTAGAGATAAAAATAAAAAAACGGAAATTGGCATGTTAATATTTTAATATTTTATTTAACTTTAGTCTTTATGCTTTAGGAAGAAGGGGAGGCGTCCCGCAACGGCGGGACGCCTCCACCTCACCAAATTGAACAAAATTATGAAATTTGAGTTGCCAAAACTTCCATATGCCTATGATGCGCTGGAGCCGTATTTTGATGCTCAGACAATGGAAATCCATTATAGCAAGCATCATCAGGCCTATCTTGATAAACTTAATGCCGCGCTGGCTGACTACCCCGAGTTTCAAGATAAAACTATTGAAGAATTATTAACGGGTTTAGACGCGTTGCCCGATAAAATAAGAACCGCGGTTAAAAATAACGGCGGCGGCCATTATAGCCATTCATTATTTTGGCAGATTTTAAAATCGGGTAGCGGCGAGCCAACGGGCGATTTGGCCGCGGCTATTGATAAAAAATTCGGCAATTTTGATAAATTTAAAAAAGAATTTAGCGACGCGTCAAAGAATTTCTTCGGCAGCGGCTGGTGCTGGTTGGTTTTAGATAAAAATAAAGAGCTGGAAATTATAACCTTGCCTAATCACGATTGCCCAATAACTTCTGGTCGGCAGCCGCTTTTGGTGCTTGATCTTTGGGAGCATGCCTATTATTTAAAATATCAGAATCGCCGGGCGGAATATGTTGAGGCGTGGTGGAATGTTGTTAATTGGGAGGCGGCTGGAAAAAAACTTAAAGAATAATTTTTCAGAAAAATTTGCCGGCTTATCAGGGCCGGCTTTTACATTAGCGGGAAAATGGGTTAAATTTATAATATCAAAGTAAATTTATGCTTATACGGGTCAAGGCCCAGCCGGATGGCTGGGAAGATAAAGTGGAAAAAATTAATGACACGCATTATGCGGTGGAGACGCGCGAACCGCCGGTTCAAGGCCGTGCTAACCGCGCCATCGCCGGGCTCTTGGCCGGCTATTTTAAGATTTCCGTCAGTCGGGTAAAATTAATTAAAGGGTTTAAGGAGCGAAATAAAATTTTTGAGATAGAAACATGATTCATAACGATTGTATTTTTGGGAGGGTAGAAATTACCGAACCGATAATTTTAGAATTAATAAAATCCCAAGCTCTGCAAAGACTAAAAGGAATTGACCAAGGCGGATGCGAATCTCTTTATGTGTGCCGAACTGTTTTAAAAAATAAACTCCATCATAATCGTTTTGCTCATTCATTGGGCGTATATCTTTTATTGAGAAAATTCGGCGCGTCATTGGAAGAACAAATTGCCGGTCTGATCCATGATATCTCTCACGCTAGTTTTTCTCATAGTATTGATTATGTTTCAGGAGATGAAAAATCGCAAAAAGAACACAACCACCAGGACAGTATTTTTGATGCTTATATTAGACAAACGGAAATCCCTAAAATTCTCACAAGATATGGATTCAGTCCGAAATACATTTTTGATGACACTAATTTTCCTTTAAAAGAAAGGCCGCTCCCAGAGCTTTGTGCGGACAGAATAGAGTATAGCCTAAGAGAGGCTCTGGTTTTTGGGGAGATAAAAAAAGAGGACGCAGTAAAAATCCTAAAAAAATTAACCGTCTTTGAAAACCAGTGGGTTTTTAGTGATCTTCCTACCGCTAAAGGATTTGCCAATATATTTTTTAAAATGAATAAAATTTATTATTCCGGCTTGTCGTCAGCAATAATGTTTAGAACAATTGGTGATTGTCTGGGATATTCTTTAGCTAGAAAATACATAAATAAAAAAGATTTATATACGACCGATGAGGTTATTTTAAGAAAAATCAAAAATAAGGTTAAGAAAGACGACAAACTGAAAATACTTTTTTCTCGAATGAACGGAAACATTAAATGTCAAAATAATTTCGAAAAATATGATATTAAGGTTTTTGTAAAATCGCGGATTGTTGATCCTTTGTGCTGGCATCAGGGCAAAATAAAGAAAGTTTCTGATATTAATAAAAAATGGGCAACGGTGGTAAAAGAAGAAATGAAACCAAAGGAATATTTTTTGAAGTATAATTAAAGGAGGTGATTATGAAATGAAATACATAAAAATTATCGGTTATGGCGGATTGATTTGGGTCTTGATGTTCGCGATTATGTCGGCTTTTGTCGCTTTTGGGGTCAGCGACACGCTGTGGGTCAAAATTATTTCTATTTTTATCGGCGGCATGATTGCTTTTATTTTGGCCGGGCTTATCAAACCTGCCAGTCTGGCTGGCGCGTTGATTGTTGGTTTAGTTTGGGTGGTGATCGGGTTAGCGCTGGATTTTTTCATCAGCAAATATTTCGCGCCGGATATTTTTAAAATGTGGAATTTATGGCTGGGATATTTCTTAACTTTTATCGCGCCGACTTTACGCGTTAAAAAATTAGCGGCCGGCAATTCGGTAACGGTTTTTGAATAAATAAATGGATTATCAAAAAATAACTAAAGCTCTCCAAGGCGAGCCGGTTTTCCGTCTTAATCAAGCCAAGCGGGCGATTTTCAGGGATTTAATAGAGGATTGGCACTTGGCGACCACTCTGGCGCTGGCTTGGCGCGAGAAATTAGCCGGTGAATGTCCGCTGGAAATAAAGGCGGAGGTTTTTGTTTCTAAAGACGGGCGCAGCGCCAAAGCGTTGATCACTTTAGAAGACGGGGCAAAAGTGGAAACAGTTTTAATGCGCCATCAGGGTATAAAAAGCAAACAAGATAGAAATACTATTTGTGTTTCCTCGCAAATCGGCTGTCCGCTGGAATGCGTTTTTTGCGCGACCGGCCAATTGGGTTTTAAAAGAAATTTAACCGCCGGCGAAATTATTGAACAGGTTTTGTTTTGGGGAAGATGGTTGAAAAACGATTGCGGCGCCATTAACAATGTCGTTTTTATGGGCATGGGGGAGCCATTTTTAAATTATGATAATGTGATGGCGGCAATAAAAATAATTAACGATAAAGATGCTTTTAATATCGGCAGCCGCCATATTTCTGTTTCCACGGTTGGCATTGTTGAAGGCATTAATAAATTCGCGCTGGAGCCCTTGCAGGCTAATTTGGCCATTTCGCTTCACGCGCCGGATGACGGATTGCGGACACAGCTGATGCCGGTCAACAAGCAATATCCGTTGGGTGAAGTTTTATCGGCTGCCGTCGGCTATATTAAAAAAACCAACCGCAAATTAATGTTTGAATATTTGATGATTAAAGATTTCAACGACAGCGAGGCGTGCGCCAAAAAATTAGCCGCGCTATTAAAGGAGTTGCCCCAGCATTTAATCATGGTTAATCTGATATCATATAATCAGACCGGCGTTTTTTCCCCTTCGCCGGCAGCGCAAATTAAAAAATTTAAAAATATTCTCATGAAGGCCAATATTCAGGCGATTGAGCGTTTTCGTTTCGGCCAAGACATCAAAGGCGCCTGCGGCCAATTAGCCGGCTTGAGCATAAAAAAATCTTGATATATAAATATGTTTTCCAATTCTTAACCGCCGCTGCTCTTTCTATTATTATAGAAACAGCGGTTTTGATATTGCTTTATAAATATTTTAAGATAGGCGAGAGCCGCCGGAAACTGATTATCGCCGGCATTTTGGCGACTGGCGGCACCATTCCTTATGTTTGGTATATTTTTCCGGTTTTGTCTTATACCTCATATATCCTATATATAATCGCCGCGGAAATTTTTGCTTTTGTCGTTGAAGCGTTTTTCTACCGGATATTTTTAGGGCTGGATTATCAGCGGGCCTTCATTTTTTCTTTTTTTTGCAACTTAGCATCTTTTGGGGCCGGCTGGCTGATTTTAAACAGCCTTTTCAAGCTTTTTAGTTGAGATATTAAAATTTATATATAAAAAAACGCTGGTTTGCGCCGGCGCTTTTTTAATTTTTCTAAACCATTGACATAATGATTAAATAAGTGTTAAAGTATCACATTGTTTAAATATGGGCTTTTTGTCTAATAGCTTGATTCTAATCAAGTACAATATAGTTATTTAACAAGGAGGTGAAAGAGGTTTTTTGGCAAGGGCGATTTTTTTGAACAAAAAAACTTTAAAGAAAAGAACAAAAAAACGAGGAGAGAGAAATGAAAAAACGTATTTGGATGTTGGCGGTCGTTTTGGCGGTTTTAGTGTCATTCGGCAGTTATAATGCCTATGCCTGTGTTACTCCATCCGGCGAGGGTTGCCGGTCAAATGCCGAAGCAACCGGGATTGGGATTGGTGTTGGCATAGCCAATTCTAACAACTATAACTACAACAATTCTTATGCCGATTCAACCGCTATCGGATTGGGCCTGGGCGGAGGCGGTGGAACCGGGATTGGCGGAGCCGGCGGGGGAGGTGGAAGCGTTGGCCCCATCACGAATAATAATACCAATAACCCGCAACAGACGATTAATATTGAAAACCCCCAAATTTTTCCGGAGTTTGTGCCGGTGCCCAGCACGCCGATTTATACGACCTTTAATGGTCCGTATGGAAATACCGATGGTATCTCCTACTGGAATACCGGAACCAAGGCCTGGACCATAAAAAATGAGTGGAGCAAAGAAGACCTGGAAGACCAGGGGACCAAGCCCAAGGGAGAGATAGAATATCTCATTTTTAAGAGACCCTCCAGCAAGGCTTCCAGTTTTTCCATCGTTCCGACCATCGCGACCAAAGAGGAGATAGAGAAACAATACAAAATTCTCGCCAAGGTCTCCTGTTATGCGACGGATGGAAACACCTCTAACGATGCGCTTTTCATGAAGTTGGCCAAGTTCAACTTCAAAGAAGTCGGCGCGCCGTTGGTGATGGAAGTCTCCACGGGGTTCATTTACTCCAATAAGGCCAGATCATCCGGTTGGGGCATTGGCGGCGGAATCACGGCTATTCCCAGTCCCGGCAGTGAAAGTTATGCTGTCGGCGCGACGGTGGGATACAGCAGTACCGGACTTGTAACGACTCCTATGCGTTTGCCCAATGCCGTTTTCCTGTTGTTATCCAAATAAAATCTTTCACCTCAGACCTCACAAGGCAGGATGCGCGTTCGGACAAGAAGTTCCGAACCGCATCCTCGCCTTTTTTATTTATTTGTTATCCTTGACTTATTTAATAAATTATATTATATTATATTCAAAGAAAAAGTTCGTTTTAAATTAATTTTTAGAGAGGAGGTGACAAGAAGTAGCGCCAGGATTGATTGAATAGAAGTTAACCTAGACATAAGGAGGAAGAAATGAGAAAGATTTTTCAGATTTGTTTGGTTTTGGTGCTTGCTTTTGGGATGGCGACAGCCGCGATGGCCGCAAGCAATGCCAGAATGCCGGCCATTAAAGCCGGTGCGGCTCATCTTATAGGACAACAAAGAACTGATGCTGGTTGGGAGGGCACCTGGTATTGGTATGTCGGAAGTGATTATGATGCCACCAACCTTACCGGCGTGACCGCACTGGGACTTCTTGAGGCCTTTAAGGATGTTAAAGATCCGGCCTATCTGGATGCCGTAAAAAGTGCCGCCAGTTTTGCCATGACGCATTTAGGTTCTGGAGCCACAGGAGCAAAGTATAGTCTCCGTTGGACAGCTCCGGATATCATACTTGTCCAGTATCTCGGTAAAGTGACCGGAGATGCGACTTATAACCAACACGCCACGGCAGAATGGACCAATATCAAAAGTTTTTATCCCAATGCGTCAGCGATGGACACGTTGTTTCGCAACATTGGTCGTCCAAGCACCTGGGATTTGGCCGCATATATGGAAGCCGCTTATCTCTCTGGTGATACTACCTGGGCTAATCAAGCTGCTGCCATTATTTCGGACATTGACGATGCATTCTACTACAATCCGAATTCAGGCTGGTATGCGCTGAACTTGGCCGGCTCAATTCGGGCGCTCATTAATTGCGGGTATGCCATTGAGTATCAGGCCGAGATTATCCAAATGCTCAATGATCTCGTCGCCCTTTGCGATGGCGATAATGGTATTGGCGGGTATGTCCAAGATACAAGCTATGCCGTGATGGCCTTCAACTCTGTCGGCGGGGCAGCCCGTTCCGTTGCCAATGAATTGGGACGCTGGCTGGCAACTCAGATTACAACCGATGGGGGTTGGATCGAAGCCGGTTATGAATATCCCGAAATTAATGGCGAGGCCATTCGCGCCTTGTCTTCAACAGTCGGGACAAACTTTACACTCGACGGATTTGAGCCCGGGTTAAAGCCAGTTTCGTCTTGGCGGAGGCCCGCATCGAGTCAAAAGACTGAACCCTTCGAAGATTAAACGTAATTTCCCTTTGGGAAACACCCCGGGTCCAAGAAATGGACCCGGGCCTTTTTATTTTAATGTTATTTTAATATGGTTGGTTTATGGTGAAATTAGAAATTTTAGAATATTGAATTTTGGCGGCTTTTTATAAAGGTTATCCACAATTGTGGATAGAGGAAAAAGGTTGACAGCTGTTTGGCTAGAAGATATTCTACTATAACCGCTCGGAGAGTCTTGATTTTTGATTATTGGAGTATTTTTTTGCCAACTCTTGACATGCCGGGGACGGGGCAGTAGCATTGTAAAACAATTAAAAGCTTCCATTCTCCATGGAAAAAAATTGGGTTTTACCCACCATTAATGGATGTTTGCATATTCAAAGATTGAGGAACTTTTTAGCGCACGCGAGTGGCGCTTTTTTTGTGCCCTATAAACAAGGTAAATAATTTTTAAAAAACAAATTGCTATCTTGAACGGAGCAAAGAATATAGAAATAAAATATCCTTTGTTGCGTTCAGGATAGCAAGAAATAATAAGAAGTAAGTAAGTAAATATTTTCGCCCGAGGGGCCAAAAAGGCCAGTAGAGCGAAAAATAAAGTTAAGCCGATTAAAAAACATCATTCAAGAAATGCGGAGGGTCCTCCTCCTATTTGGCAATAAAAAATAATAAAATTTAACGACTTTTTAAGTCATTAAATTATGCTCGATAGGTAGAGGATTTAATAAAGCATCAGGTCGATTCTTGAAATAAGGTTTAATCGGGTTAACAAAGCAAAAAATAAACATATGAAAAAAGTATTAATTAGTTTAAGCATTATAGCCGCCGCGGCTGCCATTATCATTGGCGGAACGACGGCTTTTTTTAGCGATACCGAAACCTCCATCGGTAATACCTTTACCGCTGGGGCGATTGATTTAAAAGTTGACAGTAATGCGTCTTATAATGGTCAGTCCGTGGCTGGTTCAACTTGGGCATTAAAAGATTTAAACCCAACCTCAGATAAATTTTTCAATTTTTCTGATATAAAACCAGGCGATAAAGGTGAAAATACCATTTCTTTGCATGTTATAAACAATGATGCCTGGGTTTGTGCAGCGGTTTCGAATTTAGCTAATTTAGAAAATGGTCAAACAGAGCCAGAAGCTTTAGTTGATATAACAACTGGTACAAATGAAGGTGAATTGCAAAATGCTTTAGTCATGACTATTTGGAGAGACGACGGTGCAGGAATTGGAGGAATTGCCGGCGACAATATTCAGAATGGAACAGAACAAACATTAGCCTTTGGTCATCCTGTGAATGGTGTATTACCGGTTTATGATTCAACAACCGGAACTGGAGCGTTGGTAGGTGGTACAATCGGCTACCTTGGTGTTAAATGGGAACTTCCTTTAGCGACAGACAACGAAGTCCAAACCGACAGTTTAACAGGCGATATAAGCTTTAATGTCGTGCAGTCAAGAAATAATGCGGATTTCCGATGTGTTCCAGAGCCCATTGTATTCGTTTATAATCAACAATCAGCTGGAGATAACGAAAATATATCTGGAGAAACAGCTATGGCAGGAACAAGAGATTTAGGTTATGACCAGCCATATGTCACATGGGTGATTAATGGAGATAATATAGATTTTACTTTCTATAACCCAACTCCGTTCCTGTTTGTTTTTGATTACAGAGTTGATAGCGCGGCAGGAGTTGCTCGTAATCAAAGTGGCCCAGATCTTACCAATGTGGCTATTGGGGGTGGTCCCTTAGTCGGCCAATTATTTGGAGAAACCTATAATCGAGTTGTGCTAAGTGGAAATAGCAGTCAAATGGTGAATGTTGTCGGTAATAGCATAATTGAAGTTGGCTTGAGAGAAGGAGCAGAGAATGATTGGTACATTGATTGGCTAATATTTTTAGCTAACTAATATACGGAGGAAATGTTAAAGTAATCAAAACATATGAAAAAAATAATTATTAGTTTAGGAGTAATTGGAGCGGTGGCGGCAATTATCGTTGGCGGCACTTATGCCTTGTTCAACGATACAGAGACGTCAGCTGGCAATGTCTTCACGGCTGGGAGTATTGATTTGAAGGTTGACCACAAAAGTTCCACATATAATGGCGAATTGTGCGACAAGAAATGTGAAGAAACCGGCAGTAATCTTGTTGTAAATGGTGGCTTTGAAACACCCGATGTGCCAACAGGCGGTTGGGCAATTTATCCAAATGCCAGTTTGACATCGTGGACAGTTGAAGCAGGCGATGGCCTTGAAATACAGGACCACGCCGCGGGCGATCCGCATAGCGGAAGCCAGCTGGGAGAACTCGACAGTAATAATTCTTCAATAATTTCTCAGCAGATAACAACAGTGGCAGGTCAGAAATATCGCCTGACATTCTGGTATTCGCCTCGCCCGAACCGGGCAGCCGGTGATAACACCATCGGTATGGATGTTAAGGTTGTGAGCAATAGCGCCGTGATCATTAATGATACGATCGGAGCGGCCTCGGTCGGCGGCTCTAATACTACTTGGCAGCTGAAGACTTACGATTTTATCGCAACAGACACAAATACAAAGATCGTGTTTTCTGACCTTGGCACCAATAATTCCTATGGCGGATATCTTGATGATATTTCCGTCAGGACATTAAATTGCAGCACTACTTTCCCGGGTGGCGGAACTTGCGCTGAAAATGCTCTGAGACGCCTATTATAATTTTTTTCTTTTTTTTTCGATTTTATCTAATTTGGCGGGTTGGTGGTTTGCTTGGCTAAGCTTCTTGAAAACGAGGGCGCGCTTGAAGGCAGGTGCGTTTTTTTGAGGACGTGCTACGACTTGCCTTTGGATGTCTCAAAACCCCGGCTTGACCCCGCCCGCGTGTCCGACGACTCCCGCGTGCGCGATTCAATTGCCACACTGAAATTTTTGATAGCAAAAAAAGCACGCATAATCCTCGAGCCCGGTTGGCTTGGCAGGCCCAAAGGCGAGGACCCCGAATTGTCAATGGGTTGCGTGGTCAAGAGGCTTGAGCAGCTTCTCAAGGAAGCTGGAGCTTTGGATTTCCCAGTATTGATGTCCCCGAACGCCCTTGACGGAAGTGCGCCGCGAAGCGTGTACCGGAACAAAGACGAAGTGCAAAAGGCAGTTGCCCAAATCGGTAACGGGCAGGTGCTCTTGCTTGAAAATGTCCGTTTTGACCCCGAAGAAAACGCAGCTGACGAGGCTTTTGGCGAATTTCTCGCATCGCTCGCAGGCAAAGGCGCGCTGTACGTCAACGAGGCAGAGGCGCAAAACCACCGGCCATGCTCCAGCGTTACGGTTACTCCGATAAAAATCGCTCAGAACGGCGGGGATGCCGTTCTGGGATTCCATTACCAAAAAGCGGTAAATCTAATCGGCGGGATTTCGAAAACGCTTTCCGACCCGTCACGCGGCAAGTTCGTGTTTTTCCTGACAGGAAAGAAAATCGAGACCCAACCGGGCATCACTTCGAAGATAACTGTTGCGGACTCGCTTTTGGAAAAGATGAAAGCAGGAGATGCCATAGTAATCCAGGGTGCGGTATGCTACACTTTCCTGCTGGCGCAGCAATTCGGGGGGCTGATCGGGCCAAAGATCGTTGATATTGAAAAAATCTCATCGGATTATAATGCCAAAATCAAACAGGCCAAAGACGAGGGCAAGAAATCTGGAGACGCAAAGGCTGCAGAAGCCAAGATGGCGGATCTGGAAAACCAAAAAAGCGGGGAAATTCTGGCTGCAATTGGGGTAAACGAAGAAAAAATCCGAACCCTTGTCGGAGGCTCCTTCGTGGACTACAAACAGGTAGGGCAACAGGTTTTTTTTGCCCACAAGCTTTTGATGAGAGCAAAATCAAAATCAGTCAAGGTCATAACTTCTCAAGACCATATAGTCACCGACAAGCTTCCGAACAAATCCGGCGAGCTACCTGCTGACTCGTTAATCAAGACGTTTGACTCCGCGACCGGCATACCACCCTACTTGCTCGGGATAGCTCCTGGCCCCAAAACAGTTCAGGAAATCTCGGATGAGATTGAAACATCCAAACTCGTGCTGATGGCCGGTCCGGTTTCAATTGAGGATGCCAAAGCTGAAGCGCAATACGGCCACAATCGCAGGATATTTGATGCAATAGGCAAAGCTAAAGCCGCCGGAGCGACAACTGTTGCAGCCGGGGGAGATACTGCCGCCTTCGTAAACCGGCTGGGCGCCCGGTCAAGCTTCAGCATCGTGTCAAACGCGGGTGGAGCCACGCTCGAGCTTATTGAAAAAGGCACGTCTGCTGGGCTCGAAGCAGTAGAAAAGGCGAACGCAATAGCGGCATCAAGGTGACGATTTCGAAAAATGAAAGAATTATTCACAATCTTACTCCTATTTTTGTTCTTGGCAGCTTCCGCGATGGCGCTGATACTGATCGTAAATCCATACTTTTTTGCCAAGCTGGGCTTCCCAGTTCCTTCAAGTGTTTGCAAATTGCAGGAGGGCGCGGTATATCTGGGGCAGAACGAAGTTTCATCCCGAGACGTGTGCTTCTGCCGGTTTGGCCAGAAGCGGCTGAAAGAAAGCGATTGCAACCAGATTGAAGACAGGAAAAGCAAACTGTTCGAAGCTTGCGCATCATATGTCTCTTTGCACACGAAAGCCATTGGGGCGTGCGAAAAGCTCGACTTGACGCAAAAGGAGACTTGCTTGCAAAACCTTG